>Ga0194039_1000012_pt1 | contig 133498 bp, 110 predicted proteins | sample JunL228m_MetaG_FD_148679 | JGI IMG/M metagenome (GOLD analysis project Ga0194039, IMG submission 148679) | Anoxic zone freshwater microbial communities from boreal shield lake in IISD Experimental Lakes Area, Ontario, Canada - Jun2016-L227-8m | ecosystem: Environmental > Aquatic > Freshwater >...
GACAAGCTGCCGGTAAAGGAGGATGCCCCGATTCAGAAAGCATGGTCCCCATACGGAAATACCAAGCAGATATCGGAGGAGATTATACAGGATACAATTAATGTATCGGCGATACAGGGAATCCTGTTAAGGTATTTCAACCCCATCGGGGCCCACGAAACCGCGATCATCGGGGAACTTCCGCTCGGGGTTCCGAACAGCCTGATGCCCTATATAACGCAAACTGCCATTGGGAAAAGGCCTTTTCTGAGGGTTTGGGGAAGCGATTACGATACGCCTGATGGCACGGCCATAAGGGATTATCTGCATGTTACCGATCTGGCCAGGGCCCATGTCATTGCTGTTGAGAGGATGCTTGACGGGAAGATGAAGCAGAAAGCCGAGGTGTTCAATCTTGGCACAGGGAACGGCTTTTCGGTATTGCAGGTAATTGAATCTTTTGAACGCTCAACGGGGGTCAGGCTGAATTACCAGGTAATGGACCGCCGCCCGGGGGATATCGAAAAGGTTTGGGCCGACACGGAATATGCTAACAGGGAACTGGGCTGGAAAACCGAGAAGAGCCTGGATGAAATGACAGCTTCGGCCTGGAAGTGGGAAAAGGCGCTTGCAGAAAAGGATAAAAACTAAGTATATTTATTTATCTTTGAGATTCGAACTCTAAACATCCCAATGATGAAAACGATTTTGATAACAGGTGGAGCTGGTTTTATCGGTTCGCATGTAGTACGGCGTTTTGTCAGGAATTATCCGCAGTATAAAATTGTAAACCTTGACAAGCTTACATATGCGGGTAATCTTGCAAACCTTAAGGACATAGAGAAAGAACCGAACTACGAATTTGTCAGGGCCGACATTGTTGCCGCGGAGCTGATCAAGAAGATTTTCCAGAAATACCGCTTTGACGGGGTGATCCATCTGGCCGCTGAATCCCATGTTGACAGGTCCATTGCTAATCCCACCGAATTTATATTTACCAATATCGTTGGAACGGTCAACCTGTTAAATGCCGCAAGGGAGATCTGGGATAATATGGATGGAAAGCGGTTTTATCATATCTCAACAGATGAGGTTTACGGCTCACTGGGTGAGACCGGACTTTTCGTGGAGACCACTCCTTACGATCCCCGTAGCCCTTATTCGGCCTCGAAAGCAAGTTCCGACCATCTTGTAAGGGCTTACTTTCATACTTACAAACTGCCGATGGTCATATCGAATTGTTCCAACAATTACGGGCCCTTCCAGTTTCCTGAGAAGCTGATACCCCTCGTTATAAACAATATCAGGAATAATAAGCTGATCCCGGTTTACGGCAAAGGCGAGAACATTCGCGACTGGTTGTATGTGGAGGATCATGCTGAGGCCATTGACAGGATCTTCCATGCAGGGCAAAACGGGGAAACATACAATATCGGCGGGATCAATGAATGGAAAAACATTGACCTGCTGAAGCTTTTATGCAGTATCATGGATACCAAGCTTCGCCGTACTGCCGGTACTGCTGAACACCTGATAACCTATGTCAAGGACCGTGCGGGTCATGACCTGAGGTATGCGATAGACTCCTCAAAGCTTCAGGATGAACTGAAATGGAAACCAAGCACCAGGTTTGAAGAGGGTCTTGAGAAGACGGTCGACTGGTATCTTGCCAATGAAGAATGGATGAAGAATATAACTTCCGGCGACTACCAGAAGTATTATGACAACCAATATAATAAACGTTAAATAAAAGAGACATTGAAAAAAAAGTGTCCCACGTTTTCCGGGGCACTTTTTTTTTATGCTCCGGCGACAGTAACCTCTTTCCCGATCTTCGAGATCAGTCCCTGTAATACGTTTCCCGGGCCAACCTCAATGAAATGCGTGGCACCATCCTCAATCATCCTTTGTACCATCTGGGTCCAGAGTACAGGAGCGGTGAGCTGGGCGATCAGGTTTTCCTTAATCTTCAAGGGGTCAGTGACCCTTTGGGCGGTTGCGTTCTGGTAAATCGGGCAAAACGGTTCATGAAAAACAGTACTGTTGATGGCTTCGGCAAGTTCCACCCTGGCCGGTTCCATAAGGGGTGAATGAAAAGCTCCTCCCACTTTTAAAGGAAGTGCACGCCGTGCACCACCTGCTTTGAGTTTTTCACAGGCAATTTCAATTCCCTTCAAACTTCCGGAGATAACCAGCTGACCAGGGCTGTTATAATTTGCGGGAACGACTATTTCATCTATGGACCTGCAGATCTCTTCAACCTTAAGGTCGTCGAGCCCCAGTATAGCAGCCATCGTCGAAGGTTCTGTTTCGCAGGCTTTCTGCATAGCCTGCGCCCTGGCGAATACAAGCCTTAAACCATCCTCAAAGGACAGTACCTTGTTTGCAACAAGGGCGGAGAATTCCCCAAGGGAATGCCCGGCAACCATATCGGGTTTAAACGTATCGCCAAGCGTGGAAGCAAGGATTACCGAATGAAGGAAAATTGCAGGCTGGGTGACCCTGGTCTGCCTCAGGTCCTCATCGGTACCCGCAAACATCAGATCTGTGATACGAAAACCAAGTATTTCATTTGCTTTTTCAAAAAGTGCTCTGGCGGAATCAGATTTCTCGTAAAGATCTTTTCCCATTCCGACGAACTGGGCCCCCTGGCCGGGGAATACATATGCGGTCATACTATTCGTAAATTTATTTCCTGTTCCCTAAAAATCTCAGAAGAAACATGAAAAGGTTTATGAAATCGAGATATAAGGTAAGTGCTCCGAGAATACTCATTTTCCGGGCGTTCTCCTCGCCGAACTCACCTGCTCCTGCGCCAATCCTTTTCAGTCTCTGAACATCATAAGCCGTTAACCCTGTAAAGATCAAAACACCAAGAATACTGATAATGTAATCAAGAGAGCTGCTGTGCATAAAGAAATTTACAAGCATTGCCAATATGATCCCTATAAGAGCCATCATCAAAATGGACCCGAATTTTGTAAGATCGGTTTTTGTTGTATACCCGGTTACAGCCATGATGCCAAACATACCTGCCGTAACTATAAAGGTTTTAAAGATGGATGCTGAAGTGTAAACCAAAAGTATAAAACTCAGGCTCATACCCATAATCACTGAGAATGCGATGAATAATAAGGTCATGGCAAGGGCAGAAAATTTCTGGAACCCAAATGACATAAGCATTACAAACCCTATAGGAGCCAGGGTCACTATCCATCCGAGAGGCGATAACCCGCCGGTTTCTGTATTGATAAGCATCCTGATCGCTGATTCAGACGAGGCAAACCAATATGCCGTTCCTGCGGTTACGATCATGGCCAGTGTCATCCAGGTAAATACCTGCGACATAAACGTTTTTGCTATAATCCCGGCATCCGCCCCGGTAGCAGATCCGAAATAATTCCTGTTATTTTCTTCAAACATTGTTTTGTTCTCCTTTGATTTAGTTATTATCTGTTAATATTATGACTGGTGACTGGTGACCGGTGACTGTGTTCACTATTCACTAGTCACTGTTCCTCAGTGCAGCCTGGTGGATATCAAATGTAAGAACTCCGCCCTGGTCTTATCCCTCTCAAATGCACCAATGAAATCGGAAGTGGTGGTCACGGAATTCTGTTTCTGGATACCACGCATTGACATACACAAATGTTGTGCCTCAATTACAACTGCCACACCAAGGGGTTTAAGGGTTTTGTTTATAGCATCCTTTATTTGCATGGTCAGGCGTTCCTGAACCTGCAGCCTTCTTGCATAAATTTCAACAACTCTTGCAATTTTACTAAGACCCGTAATGTATTTATCGGGGATATAAGCCACATGCGCTTTCCCGATAAACGGGATCATATGATGTTCGCACATTGAATAAATCTCGATGTCCTTCACAATCACCATTTCACGATAATCTTCGCGGAACCTGGCCGACAGAAGGATCTCTTCAGGATCCAGATTATAACCCTGGTTCAGGAAAAGGATGGATTTCGCAACCCGTAAAGGGGTTTTAAGAAGCCCTTCACGTTCGGGGTTTTCACCGATCAGCCTTAAAATCTCCTTGTAGTGGTAACTTAATTTTTCAATTTTCGAAGGATCATAATCATCGGTTCTTTCGTAACTGAGCTTTTCTTCTGTCATGACAATCTGTCTTTATTTATTGCCGAAGTATTCAACAATATTATTCTCCGTTTCTTCCAGCCTTATGGAATGAAGGCATGATCCTTCGGACTTCACCGGGGGTTCAAGTGCATCCCAGATCCCTATTGCAAGATTTTCGGTGGATGCGAGTTTCCCCGTCATGAAGTCTACCTCCAGGTTAATGTTTTTATGGTCAAGCTTTTGCAATACGTTCTCGTCGATCAGGCGGCTAAGGACTTTAAGGTCCATTACAAAGCCCGTTTCAGGGTCCGGCTCACCCTTCACTGTGACCAAGAGAACATAATTGTGGCCATGCCAGAGGGGGTTGGAACATTTACCAAACACACGCAGGTTTTCTTCGTCGGAATATTCAGGGCGAAATAACCTGTGGGCCGAGTTAAAATGCTCTTTACGTGTTATATAAACCATTAAGGCCTAATTAATTTTTGCAAAGTTACAAATTATTTTTCTTCTTCTTCCTGAAGACGTCAAAGCGCATTCCGCCCCAGATCCGGAACTGGGAAACATCATAAAAGAACGACGAATTGCTCCAGGAGGCATCCAGGTCATTAAAACCTGTTATAACTGCCCCTCCGATGTACCACTTTTTGGAGTTAAAGCCCGCAGCAAACCTCAGCCCCAGCTGGAACACAAAATCTTCCCTTGAATAACGCTTTTCCTTTGCATAATAGGAATAAGTGAGCCAGGCAACGCCGGGGAAAACCGCGGCGCTTACATATGCATTTTTAAGGAAGACAAAGGTATATGCGTACCCCGGGGCAAGGCTGATGGAATAAAACCGGCCGCTGGCGACAATTTCGTCACTTGCAAGATGGTATTTGGATTTCAGTTCGCCGGGAATTATGCCTGTATCGGAAGAGACTTCGTAAAAGGAAAACCCCGGCCTCACCATGAATGAGCCTGCACTCCTCACCTGTCTTTCATTTTGAAGAAACGCAGCCCGAAGTGAAAACTTTTTACTGTTATATATCCAGTAACCATAAGCACCCAATGAAAAAAGGTTCATATTCGGCAAGGTGAAATAGAGGCCGTCAACAGGACGGACATTCCGGATGTAAAATCCCCTGAAATTCTGAATGAAGACTTCTGCTGCAACAGCCCTGCCGAAAGCGTTTATCCTCAGGTCGATCGATTTTGTTTTACCGTAGGTTGATTCGTCAAACTGGTAAAAAGGGTTGTTGATCGAAAGGCCTAAACCGAACCATTTATAAAATCCTGCAATACCAATCTTGATATTTGTATTTGGCTGAAAAACGATATTGTCAACTTCATTTGTGCTAACAATAAAGTAGGCATTCTGGTAGAGCAGGTAAAGCCTGGTGGTCAGCCATTCGGAATAATCCTCGATATAATTGGTGTCAACATTCGATTCCTGAAGGCTGTCTTTCTCCTGCCCGGAAGCCTGTATGGTTAAAGAAAGCATTAAAAACTGTACGATACATGCCTTTGTCAGGACCGTCGCTTTCATGAAGTTTTATTTCCTGCTGAGACCGGAGATTTAGTTAATCCTATGACCTGTATGACTTCAAACACAGTGTAGGCAATGTAAAGTATGAAAAAATTCAGCAGGAAAGGGACAGCATCTTTCCTGTTAAGAAAAGCATAGGTGATCATTATTGTTATAAACAAGAAAAGCTTCAGGGCCGTGGTGAGCATAAAAACAGACACAAACAGGTTGAATTTCTTCTCAAGTGACCTGCTGAGGATCATAAATGATAACAGGCTGGTAGCATAATAAAAGGCAAATAAAAAGGGGAGGGAAGGAGTAAACCATGAGGATGGAAGAATAAAGAAAAGGCCAAACGCCACTATCCCGGCTGCAAAAGTTAAGATCAGCAAACGTTTTGCATAGCTTATTACGACAGATCTCATAATTACTTTTTTTTAAGCAGGTCCCTGGTAACATAATAGATAGCCAGAAATACGGCTGCAATAGATAATAAGACGGTGAAAACCGGTTTGGTTTTAAGCCAGGTATCAAGTTTGAGCCCCCCGAAAGCGCCTGCAACGATGATCACCATCATCTGGATAGCCATGCCCGAATAACGCGCATACTGGTTCAGCCCCTTTTTCGGATCAGCCTGCAGATTCATTTGGAATTGGTTTCACCTCCGGGGAAGGCAGTACTTCCATTTTACATGTCCCTGAGAACTTGGCTCCCGGCTCAATAGCAAGTTTGCCGGTGGTTATATCTCCGCTGTATATTGCAGTTTCCTTAAGTGTGATCAATTCTGTGACCTTCACGGTAGCTTTTACCACACCGGAGAAATCAGCACTTTGGCAGATGATCTCACCTTCGATCCTCCCCGTTTGGCCAACAACAATCTTACCTTTACAGTGGATGTTCCCAATCAGGGTCCCATCAACCCTGAAATCACCGTTCACACTGATTTCACCTTTTACAACCGTGCCTGGTCCCATGATGTTGATTGACGGCATTTCGGGTTCTCTGTTTTTAGCCATTGCTTTGTTATTTTACGGTGTAATTTTTATCAAAAAATCTCTGATACTTTTTTATATCCTTATTTTTATAAAGCACCGGATAATTGGTAACGGATATTACAAAATCACTGTAGTCCCCGCTTGTTTCAAGCTTGGTAAAAATGTATTTACTGTCCCTTATGCTAAGAAGGTATTGCATCGCTTTCCCGGCATCATTAAAATTGCTCACAGAGATCATCTCTTCGTTATTTTCGAAAAGGAGGCTGTTCACTTCAAGGCCGTCGAGATCATGCATCTTGGAATTAAAATCCGCAATTTTAATTTTCAGGGCATTGACATCAATTTTGGAATTATTTACAATGATCACGTAAAAGTGAACCGCTGTTAAATCAATGGTATAAATACTTTCGGCTTCTTTGAGCACAGTCGCACTGGAATCAGCCGGATTTGCACCAGGTTTGCTTCCCGGTCCGCCATACATTGAAGCGAGAACTTCCCTTGCAAGGTTGCCCACCGGGCTTTTGGGATAATCCAGCGGGATCTTTGAAAGGGCCACTGTCATGGAATCTGCAACTTCAATTTTCCCAAGGGATAATGCACGCAGGTAGTCGAACCTGGGAAGAAGGGCGGTGTCGTTTTTGAATAAAGTGTGTGCTTCTGCAGCATTACTGATTACCATGTAGTATTGTTGGTTCTGGAAGGCCTTGTATGTTACCTCGTACAATTTGGAAGATTCGGATTTTTTAGAGGCCAGCTCCTTGAAATAGTTTGGATTGACCATCAGTTTAGCATAATCTGTTTCAGGATAAGCGGTCAGCAGAAGGCTACGGTAATAATCTGATTTTGTATCGTTCTTCAGGCCTTTATAAAGAGTATAAAGTTCATAATATGTTTGGGCTTTTCTTGGAAAATCAGGGTACCTGTGCAGAAGGGTTTCGAAACTTTCAATGGAATGACCGTAGTCATTAAGCCCGTCGAAATATATAAAACCTGATTTATAGTATGCATCCATGACCCTTTGATTCGATGCGTTGAGCCTGGCGGGGGTAAGCGGGATATCCTGGCTATAATATTTCCTGTCTTTGGGATTGGTTGACTTTGGTTCAGGCTTAAGAAGGCTATTCGTATCGCTACCCCCGTTAGGCATCTGCACAGTATCAGCAGGGGGTTCACCGGTGTTCATCGCAATCGCTTTATCGGTAAGGAACCAATTGTCTTCAAGCCTCCTTCTGCCCCATTTTTTACCAAAGGTGGAAAATCCGCTGGCCATGGTGGCGGCGTTATAAAAATACCAGCGACCCTGGGAAGATGTGGGATTGGTCTTTTCTTCCAGGGTTGCAAACAACTGGTTTTGAAGTTTTGTCTGCTCTTCCTGGGTTTTTTTAACCTCATTCGCTAAATAGTTGGCAATAAGCTTGTCGATGATCTTGAAACGTTGATCCTCAGTCATAGCTGCAAGTGCCTGCAAACTGTCTTCACGGCTTATCAGCTCTAACTGCTGAACCAGATCGGTAAGTGTTGCGGTTTTTTTCTTGATAGCTTTATAATTCGCGAAATCGACGGGCAGGAATTGCATGGTGCTGTCATAATAAGCCTGTGCCTTGGGATAATTGGGGTATGAAAAATAGATATCGGCAAGCTGGAGCGCCGAGATCGCCCTCTGGTAATTGTTGCTTTTGCTTGTGCTTACAGACTTTCCCAGGTAATCGATTGCGTGAACCGTGTCTTTGTCGGTAAGGGAGATCTGTGCAAGAGCATAATATATCTGATCCAGATAATCCTTGTTCTTTTCGTCCCTGAGCATTTTGTTCAGCTTTTTGACGATGAAATCCCGGTCGGTCGATTTACTGGTATAACACTGGGCCAGGTTTATCTTTGCATTGAATTCCATCTCATATGCTGTACTGTGCTTAAGTACCCTGGTATACATTTCTGCCGCCCTGTCAGGGTCTTCCTGTTTCTGATAAATCTGTCCAAGGATAAAATAGACCCTTGTCTTGATCTTTACACTGGGGTTAAGTTCAAGTGCCCTGTTGAGGTATGGAACGGCTGCATCATAGTTTCTTTGAAGGATAAAGGAATTCGCATAGGCCAGATTTGCCCCTTCTTCATATTTTGAAGGCGCCTCGCCTTTGTTGATTTTATTCAGCAGCATATCAAGCATTGGCTCCGCCCGGTTATAGTCGCCAATCTGAATATTTGACATCGCGAGCCAGTACATCGCATCATATTTAATGTCATTGTCATTATAGGTTTTGATTACGAACTCAAAGGTCCGCCTGGCCATAGGATAGTCTTTTTTGTAAAAGTAAGATATGCCGATAAGCATGTAGGAGTCATCAATCCATTTGCAGTATTCCTTATGATTGAAGAACATCGAATGCTTCTGAATCGTTTTAGAGGCCTTCTTGATCGCATTGTCGGCAAACTGTGCCGCCTTGTTCCCTGATTTATCGCCGAAATTGTAAACCGGCAGGACCAGGGAGAAATTATCTTTCATCTGTGCATCATAATCCTTAATGCCCTGACGCATCAGGTCCATTCCATTCCAGTAAACGTTATAATGTGCAGTAAGGTTATGATACGTGCGACGTGTCCAGGTGTTTTTCTTGGTGGAACATGCACTGAAAAAAAATGTGCCGGTGAGCAATAAGAAAATTCCGGCGAGGGCGTATTTCTTCGTCGAGATCAAATTCTTGGTAATTAATATAGGTATAACTACTAAACGGCAAATTTAGTATAATTTTACGATATTTGCAGCCGTTATAGGATGAGGATAATTGTACCGGGATGACCACAGAAAAGGGAGAAAAGAGAAAACAGAACTGGAAGGACAGGCTGAGGAATAAATACAGGCTGGTCTTCATGAACGATGAAACCCTGGAAGAACGCCTGACTTTCCGTCTTTCGCCTCTGAATGTATTTATTGCCCTGGGCACCCTTACGATCCTGCTTATTTTCCTGACTTCGATCCTGATAGCCTTCACGCCCCTGCGTGAATATATCCCGGGCTATTCCAGCGTCGGCCTTCAGAAGAAACTTTATGAATTAACCTTAAAAACTGATTCAATAGAGAGAGCCCTGGTACGCAAAAATCTCTATCTGCAGAATCTCAGGGATGTTATCAACGGCAAAGATCTTTCAGAGAACAAGCCGATCGCAAAGGATACCGTGAGAAAATACGGGGATATCCGACTTAAGAGGTCTGAAGATGATTCCCTTTTACGTGCTGATGTTGAAAGCAGGGCCAAATACAATTTGTACAAAGCAGAATCAGGTGAGCCTTCTGTATCCGGGAAGGGTTCAATAGGCGGTGTGCTCTTTTTTACACCAATAAAAGGAGTGATCACCAGCGGATTTGACATGGCAAATAATCATTTCGGTGTTGACATAGTGGCAAAACAGAACGAGGCCATTAAATCAGTTCTTGATGGTACTGTAATATTTGCCAACTGGACACTTGAAACCGGGTATGTTGTCGTGATACAGCATTCTCAAAATATAGTAAGCGTCTATAAGCATAACTCGGCCATTCTTACAAAAACCGGTGATTATGTGTATGCAGGTGAACCTATTGCAATTATAGGCGAGACCGGGGAATATTCAACCGGCCCTCATCTGCATTTTGAGCTCTGGTATGAAGGAAAGCCAGTTAACCCCAAAGATTATATATCCTTTTAAATGGGAACCAACACCTTGCCAAAAAAACGTATCGCTATTCTGGGTTCCACCGGTTCAATTGGCCGCCAAACGCTTGACGTCATAAAATCGAACCCCGGCCTGTTCGAGGTGGAAGTTTTGACCGCTCAGAATAATTGTGAGGTGCTGATAGCGCAGGCGCTGGAATTTGCTCCGAATTTTGTTGTGATAGGGAATCACGAATGCTATGCCAAAGTTGCAGAAGCCCTGGAACCCCTGCCAATCAAAGTGTTTTCGGGAGAGGACTCGATATCGCAGGTCATGGAAATGGACTCGATTGACCTGGTCCTCAGCGCACTCGTCGGATATGCCGGGCTCAGGCCTACCCTGAGAGCAATAGAGTATGGGAAAGATATTGCCCTTGCAAATAAGGAAACCCTTGTAATTGCAGGCGACCTGGTTACCCGGAAAGCACTTGAAATGAACGTTAGGATCCTTCCGGTAGATTCGGAGCATTCTGCTATTTTTCAATGCCTGATTGGCGAGAAGCCCGAAAGTGTTGAAAAGATTTATCTGACAGCTTCGGGAGGTCCTTTCAGAGGCAAGACCAGGGAGCATCTCCATTCGGTTACAAGGGAAGCTGCTTTAAACCACCCAAACTGGAAAATGGGCAATAAAATAACCGTGGATTCTGCTTCACTTATGAATAAAGGGCTTGAAGTCATCGAAGCCCGATGGTTGTTTGACCTGAAACCAGAACAAATCGACGTGATCATCCATCCACAGTCGATCATACATTCGATTGTCCAGTTTATCGACGGATCCATGAAAGCCCAGATGGGGCTGCCCGATATGCGGCTGCCGATCCTGTATGCACTTGGTTTCCCGGGAAGGCTTGCATCGGATCTTCCAAGGTTCAGTTTCCTGGATCATCCGCAGCTCAGCTTTGAGAAACCCGACAAGGAACTGTTCAGGAACCTTGCACTGGCTTACAGGGCGCTTGAAACGGGAGGGAATATGCCCTGCGTTTTAAATGCCGCCAATGAAGTAGCGGTGCAAGCGTTTCTAAACGAGAAACTGAAATTTCTTGAAATGACGGATGTAATTGAACATTGTTTGCAAACTGTATCTTTCATCAGCAGGCCTTCGTATGATGATTATGTTGCAACACACAAATATTCAATTGAGAAGGCCGATGAATTTATTGTAAACAAACAAAAACACAGAGGGAAAAATTAATGGAAATAGTTATAAAAGTTGTACAGCTTCTTCTCAGCCTTTCTATCCTGGTAATCGTGCATGAGTTAGGGCATTTTATTGCCGCCAAAGTGTTTAAAACCAGGGTTGAAAAGTTTTACCTTTTTTTCGATCCATGGTTTTCATTGTTCAAATACAAAAAGGGGGAAACTGAATATGGTATCGGATGGCTTCCCCTGGGAGGCTATGTGAAAATTTCGGGAATGATTGATGAGTCAATGGACACAGAGCAGATGAAACTGCCTCCCCAGCCCTGGGAATTCCGCTCAAAACCACCATGGCAGAGACTCATTATAATGCTGGGAGGGGTCACTGTGAACCTGATCCTTGCCATTGTCATCTATATTTTGATGCTGGTTGCCTGGGGCGAACAGTATTTGCCAACATCAGCCCTCAGGTACGGGATATCGGTTGATTCTACCGGTTACCAGATGGGCCTGAGGAATGGTGACAATATCATTTCCATTGACAACAAAGCCGTAGATGATTTTGCATCCATTCCCAAGACATTGGTTCTTGAGGAAGCCAAAACCATACAGGTGATGCGCGATGGGCAAAAGCTTAATATCGATATCCCTTCAAATTTCATCAGCAAGCTGATCAAATACAAATCAACTGATTTTATTTCGTTCAGGATACCCTTCATGGTTTCAAGCTTTACGGCAGGTGCACCTGCAAGCAAGGCCGGCATGCTGAAAAACGACCAGATCCTTGGCATTAACGACACCCTTCATCCGTATTTCAGCGAGTTCAGGAAAGCCCTCCAGTCCTATAAAAACAAGGAAGTGAGCGTGATGGTCCTCAGGGGAAAAGACACTCTGAAACTGAAAGTGAACGTTCCTTCCACAGGGCTCATAGGGGTGTATCCAAAACCCCCTTCAGAATTCCTGTCATTTAAAGAAAAATCCTACAATCTTTTTACTGCCATTCCCGCAGGCGTGGTTAAAGCGTTTGAAGGTGTAGGAAATTACATTAAATCGATCAAGTTGTTGTTCTCACAGGAAAAAGCATACGAGTCAGTCGGCGGTTTTATTGCCATAGGATCTATCTTCCCGTCGAGCTGGGACTGGCAGGCCTTCTGGCACCTTACTGCATTTTTATCCATCATGCTGGCAGTTTTAAATGTGCTGCCTATTCCCGCACTTGACGGCGGGCATGTCATGTTCCTCCTGTATGAGATCATTTTCAGGCGCAAACCCAGTGATAAATTCATTGAATATGCCCAGATTGTTGGTATGGTGCTGCTTTTTGCACTCCTTATTTTTGCTAACGGGAATGATATCCTGAAGCTGTTCAGGAAGTGAGGAATATCGAATATTGAACATTGAATTTCGAATGATCTTGAATTACCAGTATTAGCGTGGATCCGGTTCGAAGTATCCCGAATCTGCCGTTCAATATTCAATGTTCAATATTCGATATTCAATCCGCGACTTTCTCCTTCAGCGACTTAAAGCCTTCTCCGAGGATCTCTGAAGCATCGAGTACCGTAAGGAATGCCTTTGGGTCTATCTGCTGGATATATTCTTCGAGGATGATCAGTTCCCGCCTGCTTACCACGGTGAAGATGATCTTGCGGTCGGCCATATTGAACATTCCATGACCCTCAATAATAGTGCCCCCCCTGTTGAGGTTATTAATAATCTTGTCGCGGATCTCCTCATGTTTCTCGGAAATGATGAACAGGCTCTTTTCATAATTTATACCTTCCAGCACCCCGTCAATCACCTTTCCGGTAATAAAGATCACGATCCAGGAATACAGCGGGATCTTCCAGTCCCCAAAAACGAACAACCCTACAAGCACAATGACCGAATCGACCATGATCATCAGTTGTCCTATCGGCAGCTTTGTATATTTGGCGATAATCATCGCTACAATGTCGCTCCCCCCCGAGGTGGCCTTGGATCTGAACATAAGCCCCAGGCCGAGCCCGCAAAGCAATCCGCCAAAAATAGAGGAAAGCAGGGCATCGCCTTTCACCAGGGGTTCAAATCCCCAGACCCAGGTGAGGCTGTCGGTGAAAACAGCGGTCAGTGAGAACCCGAGGACTGTTTTAAACCCAAACCTGGGCCCAAGTATCTTCATCCCTATAACAGTCAAAGGGATATCAAAGCACAGGGCCATCAGACCCACCGGGGTCCCAAGGATCCAGTGCAGTACAATGGAGATCCCGTAAACGCCGCCCGGGACGATTTTATAGGGTGTAATGAACAAGACAAAGGCGGAAGCAAGGATAAATGAGCCAATGATAATAAGACTGTACGATAAAAACCATTTTTTCGTAAACGGCTTTTCCCTGATCAGAAATGAGGCCATGGAATTTAGGATTTATTGATTATAACTGAAAGAAAATTTGAGATTATAAAAACAAAGTTGACAAAAAGATCGTTGGTAACAAAATAAAAACTGACCCGTATAATAAACTTCAGGAACAGGAATAGTCAAACATTGAAAGTTTTTAATCATTATTGTCAGGGATCAATGGTTACAGGTTTGAAAAAAAACTGTACTTTTAACGCCTGAATTTAATGGCCATAACATACTTTAAGTTAATACAAGTTCCTAAATTGACTGGAAAACCTCTCAATAAGTGTATTGCTGTCGCATTACTGTGTTTATCTATGTTATGGGCAGTTGATGGAATTGGGCAGCAAACCAGTTTGATTACCAACTACATGTTCAACAATATGGTCTTCAACCCGGCTTATGCCGGTTTGAGCGGGGGGATTTCCATGACCGGGCTTATTCGCGAGCAATGGTTTGGATTTAAAGACAGTGACGGGAACAAGGTCGCGCCTGAGACCATGTTCCTTACCGTAGACGCGCCTATTCGTATACTTCACGGGGGGATTGGCGGGATGGTCTCGCAGGATAAAATCGGATTCTTTAAAAACACTGCGGTGAAAATCGGTTATGCTTATAAGACCGAACTTGGCCCGGGGATCTTTTCGGCCGGGTTACAGCTGGGGTTCCAGAATGGGAAATTCGATTATTCCCTGTTCAAGGCCGTAAGTGCCGATGACCCCCTGCTTCAGGCCAGCCAGTCAAAAAGCGATATGATATTCGATCTTGGTCTTGGCTTTTTTTACCGGGTACCCGACAAGTTTTATGTTGGTTTATCAGGGGATCAGCTCCTTCAGTCAAAGGGGAAAAATACCCAATACAGGCTTCAGCGGACTTATTATTTAACAGGGGGGTATCAATGGGATATCCCGAACCACCCGGCTTTTCAACTTCAGCCAAGTGCGATTGTTATGTTTGACGGCGCAGCCTTTCAATTCAGTATCAGCGGTCTTGTCTGGTACAACAACAAATTTTACGGCGGGCTTGCATATCGCTACCAGGATGCGGTTTCGGTTCTCGCAGGTCTCATGATAAAAGGCTTCAGGGTTGGATTAGCGTATGATATCGGCCTGTCTAAAATGATGAATTACAGCAACGGCAGTTTTGAGGTTATGCTGAATTATGTGCTGAAGATCGAAACAGAAAAATTAAGAAGGAGTTACCGTAACACAAGATTTTTGTAAATTAAATTACTAACTTTGCCGGCTTAATTGAAAATCCGGACAATAACATAATAAAGCTCAATAAGTAGCGTTTATTTTTATCAACCAACTGCCCGAAAAATGAAAAAACTGCTCGTGTTTTTAGTCCTGCTGGTCTTCCTTGGAAGCTGCAGCAACTCAGGAAACGGAGAATTGACCGGGGTTAAGGGAAGGAAAAGGTATTATCAACCTGATCCGTTCGGCATGGTTTACATCCCTATGGGTAGTTATACCATGGGAGTAGCCGACGAAGATGTTCCTTACGCCCAGCTCAACAATCCGCGTACAGTGTCGGTTGCGGCATTTTACATGGACCAGACGGAAATCACTAATAATGAGTATCGCCAATTCGTATATTGGGTGAGGGATTCCATTGCCCGCCGTATTCTGGGCGAGATCAAACCTGATCTTTATTTTATAGCAGAGAACAAGAAAACAGGTGAAACTTTTGATCCTCCTTACCTGAACTGGGAAACCAAGATCGAGTGGAATTCTGAACAGCAGGATGTCAGAGATGCCCTGAACCAGATGTATCTTCCTGAGAATGAGCGTTATTTCAGAGTCAAGGAGATTGATTCCCGCAAACTTTATTATGAATATTACTTTGTTGACCTTAAAGCTGCAGCACACAAGGAATGGGGAGGCCAGGCTGATCCCAAGGATGCCGGTCTTGCCAATCGCCCCCAGGGCATGAAAGACCGTTCTGTTTATGTGCGTAAAGAGGTTATTAACGTGTACCCCGATACACTTTGCTGGATAAGTGATTACGTTTATTCGTTCAATGATCCGTCAACTGAAAAATACTTCTGGCACCCGGCTTACGACAACTACCCGGTAGTGGGAGTCAACTGGAAACAGGCCAATGCTTTCTGCATCTGGCGTACCCAGTTGAAAAACAGTTTTCTTTATGGAAAGAAAGGGGAATCTTCCATCAGTGAATTCCGCCTGCCTACCGAAGCCGAATGGGAATGGGCTGCCAGGGGAGGCTATGATGGCAACTCCTATCCCTGGGGAGGCCCTTACACCCGTAACGACAAGGGGTGTTTCCTTGCCAACTTTAAACCCCTGAGAGGCAATTACATTGATGACGGTGGATTGCATACCGTTATTGTTGCCCATTATCCGGCCAATGAATTTGGCCTGTATGACATGGCGGGCAACGTTGCAGAATGGACCAGGAGCGCTTTCCATCCTTCTTCATACAATTTTACCTGGGATCTTAACCCCGATTATACATACAATGCCAAGGACAGCGATCCCTCAACCTTAAAACGCAAGGTGATACGCGGCGGTTCATGGAAAGATATCGCATATTACCTGCGAGTTTCCACCAGGGCATATGAGTTCCAGGATACTTCAAAGTGCTACATCGGGTTCCGCTGCGTCCAGGACTTCCTTGGTCGTCAGAAGGATGATAATCCCGCAAGAGCCTCCAAGGTTTATAACTAATAATGACAGTCAATCAACGTTCAAGCAATCTCAATTAAAAACCTTCTGAATTATGGGTCTTCTGAATTTTGTAAAATCTAAGCAGTACAAGCATTTCATGGCTAAACTGTACGGATGGGGTGCATCAGTTGTTATCATCGGTGCTTTGTTTAAGATCAATCATTATTGGGGCGCAGACTATATGCTGATCGTCGGGTTGGGAACAGAGTCCATCATTTTCTTTTTCTCGGCTTTTGAGCCACCCCACGTTGAACCTGACTGGAGCCTGGTGTATCCCCAGCTTGCCGGGATGTATCATGATACTGATTTCGATGCTTCACAGGCCCTTGCCTCAGGAGAAACCGTTTCTCAGGAACTTGACAAGATGCTTGCAAAAGCTAAAATCGGCCCGGAGCTCATTAACAGCCTTGGAGAAGGATTACGCACCCTCAGTGATACCACTTCAAAACTTGGCAAAATGTCGGATGCAGCTGTTACCAACGATCAGTTCGTGAACTCGGTAAAACAAGCAACCGACGGAGCTTCCAAGCTAAGCGATTCATACAAGAAGACTGCAGTTGTACTTGAACAAAGCGTAAATACTTCCCAGGACCAGCTTCAGCATATGCAATCGGCTGCAAAAAGCGCAGCCGGCTTATCCAGCGCCTATACCGAGGTTGCAAATACACTGAAAGAAGAGATCAGGGTGAACAAGGATATGACGACAAGTATTTCTGCCGCTACTCAGTCTGCCAATAAATTCATGGAAAAATACAATGAATCGGCCGAGTTGCTTGCAAAAACCGCTTCGACCCTGTCATCTTCCACCACTGAAAATGAAAATTACAATAAGCAGATGAACAGGGTTTCAAGTAACCTATCTGCTTTGAATGCTCTGTACGAGCTCCATCTCCAGGGATCCAATGAACAAATGGAAAATACCAATAAGTTCAATTCCATCCTTGGGAAATTCTCTGATAATCTTACCGATTCAGTAACCAACACGGCCAAGTACAAAGAAAATATTGCCCAGTTAAATAAAGTTGTTGAAAAACAAATGCAAACATCTGCCAGCCAGGTTGAAGCTTCTTCCCAGATGGAAGACAGCATGAAAAAATTCCTGGAGAATCTGAATGCATCGGTTACCCAGACAGCCAGGTTTAAAGACCAGGTGGATGCTCTGGCCAGCAATATTGCCTCATTAAACAAGGTATATGGCAGTATGCTGTCGGCTATGAACGTCTCAATAAAGTAATACTGGTAAGGTTTCAACAAACCGGATTATTCATCTGAAAACCAAAAATTAAATGGCTGGATATAAAGAGACACCGAGGCAAAAGATGATCGGGATGATGTATCTCGTACTTACGGCATTGCTCGCGCTGAATGTCTCGAAACAAATGCTTGATGCCTTCATTGTGGTGAATGAAACAATGGAGAATACCAATTCAAATTTTAATAAGAAATTGGATAACACTATAGCTAAGTTCAAGGTCCAGTACCAGATGAACCCGAATAAAGTAGGGCCATACTGGGATAGAGCCCAGAAGGCACGTCAGCTGTCAGAAAACATGGCTAATTATATCGACAGTCTGAAGTATGCGGTTATCTCGAGGACAGATGGGATCTCATATGCGGAGGCAAAAAAGATACGACTGTCAGATGTCGAAAATAAGGACAAGTACACCGAGCCTACCAACTTCTTCATCGGAAGTTCAAATGACGGTTCAAGCGGTGAAGCGAGGAAGCTGAAGGATAAAATAGAAGCCTACAAAAAAGGCATGATCGTCCTGCTGGATCCCAAATACCAGGGAACGATAAAACTTGGTCTCAAAACCGAAGGCCAGTTCAAAGATTCCTATAACAACTCCCAAAACTGGGAAATGCATAATTTCTTCCAGACGATACTTGCTGCCGCGGTCACCATTCTTAACCAGATCAAGGCCGATGTGTATAATGCCGAATTCGATGTCGTTAATAACCTTTATGCAGCAGTATCGGCAGAGGACTGGAAATTTGATGCTATACGTGCAAAGGTCATTCCTAAAAGCAACTACGTATTTATTGGAGAAGAATACCAGGCTGAGATCCTGGTTGCGGCTTATGACACCAAAGCCAAGCCGAATGTGCGTTATGTTCTTGGTGCAGATTCCCTCACACCGGGAAATTTTAAAAATGCCACGCCTATAACAGGTGAGAACGGCGTTGTCACTCTCAAACTCGGGGGGTCATCAGAAGGCCTGAAAAAATTTGCCGGGATCATTAAAATTGTAAGCCCCTTAGGCGATACCATGACTTTCCATTTCAAAGACGAGTTCATTGTTGCAAAACCGGCCCTTACTGTTTCCCCGTCCAAGATGAACGTATTTTATATCGGGGTTGACAACCCGGTCTCTATCACTGTCCCGGGAGGCCCTGAAAGGGTTACACCTACAATTTCCGTTGGTAATATCCGCCAGGAAGGGAAAGATTATATCGTTAGCGGACTCCCCCTGAATACCAGGGAAGCCGTGATCACGGTAACCGCTGTGTTCTCAGGGAAATCAAAGAATATGGGTTCTTATACAGCCCGTTTAAAGCGCGTACCCGATCCAATTGCGAGGATCGCCGGAAAAAACGAAGGTGTCATCTCGAAAAGTATTGTGCTTGCCAGCCCTTACCTTGTCCCCGAAATGCAGGTTGGATTTGATTTTGACCTGAAATACGTAGTTACATCCTACAACTTCGTTACCGATATAACCGGCGATATCCTTGAATACAAAGTCCAGGGGAACAGGCTCACACCTGAAATAGTGAGGCTGATCACCAATGCCAAAAAGAACAAACGCATCTGGTTCGAAAATATCACGGTAAAAGGACCTGACGGCGAGCGTACCATTCCTTCTATTAACTTGAAAATCAATTAATAAACTATATTCCGGCACATCATGAAAAGGATAGTTTTCATTGCATTTGTGGCAGTGCTTGTGACAGGGGTCAGGCTGACTTCCTATGCACAGGTTCTGGAAGCTCCCCCAAGGGATGGTGTTTATGACAGGACCGTTATTACCCAGGTTCAGCCGATACCTTATCCATACCTTAGGGAAGCTGATATCACCTGGACCAAGAGGGTCTGGAGAGTCATCGACATGCGTGAGAAGATGAACCAGCCCTTCTACTTCCCCGAAACTCCCCAGAACCAGTGGAAAAGCTTTATGCAGATCATTCTTGACGGTATGAAGGAAGGGACTATCCAGGCCTACTCCGCCGAAACCGACCTCTTCCTGGTGCCTTTAGCCCATAAAGACCTTATGGACCAGCTTGAGACCAAGCAAAAACTGCACCTGAAACGCCCTGACAATCCTGATATCGAATTTGACACGGTGATTTCCAAAATTTTCAATGCCTCCGACGTAAAGCAACTCAGGGTCAAGGAAGACTGGTATTTCGACAAGCAAAGATCGGTTCTTGAAGTGCGTATCCTTGGAATCTGCCCCATGACGGAGAGCTTTGCCGAAGACGGATCATCCCGTGGTTACAAACCCCTGTTCTGGATCTATTTCCCCGATTGCCGCAACCTGTTCGCACGCAGTGAACAGTTCAACCTTAGAAATGGAGTTGCCGGCCGGCTTACTTACGATGATGTTTTCATGAAACGGATTTTCTCAAGCTATGTATATAAGGAGGAGAATGTTTATGACCGTCAGATCAGCGACTATGCAACTGGCGTTGACGCCTTGCTTGAATCAGAAAGGGCTAAAAACAAGATCCTCGAGTTTGAATCAAGCCTCTGGGAATACTAATACCTGAACGAATTTTTTTTTTGATTTTCTGCCCCGGTTTTCCGGGGCAGTTTTTTTTTACCCAGGACTGCGGATTTCGTTCTGCCGGGTATCAGATATTTGATTATTTTTAGCAAGTTAATTGTCTGTCGTTTTGGTTGCACTCAAACCATTTCTCGAGACTTCGATAGAATACCTGAAAGGTGTTGGCCCGGCGAGGGCCGAAGCCTTACGGTCAGAATTGCAGATAGAGGTTTTCGGAGACCTCCTGACCCATTTCCCCTTCCGTTATGTTGACCGGTCAAAGATGTACCTCATTAAGGATATCAGGGATGAGAATACGTTTATACAACTCAGGGCCCGTGTCATCAAAACAAAGACTATAGGCCCTCCAAGGTTCCAGAGGTTGGTAGTCACAGTTGAAGATGAAAGCGGGCAGGTAGACCTGGTGTGGTTCCAGGGAGTAAAATGGCTGGTTGATAAAATAGCCAATGGCCAGGAATGGATCATTTTCGGGAAGCCCCAGTTGTTCAATGGCCAATGGAATATGCCGCATCCCGACATAGAACCTCCTGAAACAGAACCCCTGCCCATCAGCAGGATCATCCAGCCGATATACAGTTCAACTGAGAAACTAAAGTCAAAAGGGCTGGATTATAAAGGAATAGGGAAACTCGTCAAGACACTGCTCCTGCATGAGAAGTTTTATATCCCCGAAAACCTGACCAGGGATATTCTTGAAAGACTCAGGCTGATCCAACGCCAGGATGCCTTCCTGAACATTCATTTCCCCCAAAGTCCTGAATTGCTCTCGAAAGCCCAGGCCAGGCTGAAGTTCGAAGAACTTTTCTTCATCCAGCTCAGGCTGCTCAAACAAAGGATTTCACGCTTGCAGAAAAACGAAGGGCATGTATTTGCCACGGTGGGCAATTACCTCAATGATTTTTATCATAATTACCTGACATTCGAACTGACCAATGCACAAAAAAAAGTGATCAGGGAGATCAGGGCCGACCTGGGATCGGGAAAACAAATGAACCGGCTTTTACAGGGGGATGTTGGAAGCGGCAAAACGATGGTGGCCCTTATGTGCATGCTCATTGCCCTGGATAACAAATACCAGTCCTGCCTGATGGCTCCGACTGAAATCCTGGCAAATCAGCATTTCAGCAATATCTCCAGAATGCTTTCAGGGCTTAATGTCAACATACGTCTGCTTACAGGTTCCACAAAACAGGCTGAACGCAATGTAACCCTTGGACTTCTTGAAAGCGGGGAAGTGTCATTTCTTATCGGAACCCACGCCTTGCTTGAAGACAAGGTACAGTTCAATAACCTAGGCCTTGTTGTGATTGACGAGCAGCACAGGTTCGGGGTTGCACAGAGAGCTGCTTTATGGGAAAAAAACCAGAGAACGCCTCATATCCTGGTCATGACGGCTACTCCCATTCCAAGAACCCTGGCCATGACATTATACGGTGACCTGGATTCATCAGTTATCGATGAACTTCCGCCAGGCAGGAAACCCATCATCACAAAGCATGTTTACGATCGGGATCACTTTAAGGTCTATAATCTGCTTAAACAGAAAATCCGTGAAGGCAACCAGGTATATATTGTTTATCCCCTTATCGAAGAATCAGAGAGCCTGGATCTGAAGAACCTGACTGAAGGTTTCCAAACTGTGGTAAAGGAATTCCCTCAGCCTGAGTTCAGGGTAGGCATGGTCCACGGCAGGATGAAACAACAGCAGAAGGATGCCGAAATGAAACGTTTCCTGGAAAAGGAGACGCAGATCCTGGTTTCTACGACAGTGATAGAGGTGGGCGTTGACATCCCGGAGGCCTCCATCATGGTGATTGAGAATGCCGACCGCTTTGGCCTTTCCCAGCTTCACCAGCTAAGGGGAAGGGTAGGCAGGGGCAGTGCACAGTCTTATTGTATTCTCATGACCCCTGAGGAACTGGGAAATGATGCACGAATAAGGATAAAGACCATGCTTAAGACAACCGACGGTTTTGAAATTGCCGAAACAGACCTTCGTTTGAGAGGCCCTGGTGATTTGCAGGGGACCCAGCAAAGCGGTATTCTGAACCTGCGTGTTGCAGATATAATACAGGACGAGAAGATTCTGAAATTTGCCAGGAATGTGGCATCCGATATACTGAATGACGACCCCGAACTCAGGCTTGAAAAAAATGCCATTTTGGCAAAACACATAAGCCATATGGATGAGCATCAGCAAAATTGGGGGCTGATTTCATAGTTTTCTGATCAATAATTCCTACCTTTGCTCCTTAAAACAAGGCTGACAGTATGAAAATTTCCTATAACTGGTTGAGGCAATATATTAAGACAGACCTGCCGCCTGAAAAATTGGCAGAGCTGCTTACAGGTTGTGGTCTCGAAGTTGAAGGCACGGAGGAGTTTTATAGTGTGAAAGGAGGCCTTAAAGGAGTCGTTATCGGCGAAGTGCTGAGCTGCGAAAAACACCCTAACTCTGATCATCTTTCCCTCACGACGGTTAACACGGGCCATGGTGATCCTTTAAAGATTGTTTGCGGCGCCCCTAATGTTGCTGCCGGGCAGAAAGTTGCAGTAGCCGTTACAGGCACCACCCTTTACTTTAATGATAAGGAACTTACCCTTCAGAAGACAAAAATTCGCGGAGAGGTCTCCGAAGGAATGATCTGCGCTGAGGATGAACTTGGCCTGGGAAATGACCATGCGGGGATCATGGTTTTGGCTCCCGGGGCTGAAGTCGGAACACCTGCCTCTGAATATTTCGGAATAGAACATGACTGGGTTTTCACTATAGGCCTTACTCCTAACCGTGCAGATGCCGCGTCCCATATAGGGGTTGCCAGGGACATAGCTGCAGTTATTAATAATTTTGGCCGTTCAGAACCACTTGGTTCAGGCAGGGCCCGGATTTGCCTGCCGGATGTATCTGCATTCAGGCAGGACAACGACAAGCTTGTCATAGGGGTTACAGTTGAAGACCCTTCAGCCTGTCCCAGGTACACAGGCCTTACCATTACAGGGATAACAGTAAAAGATTCCCCTTCATGGCTTAAAAACAGGCTGCTTGCCATTGGTTTACGGCCGATCAACAATATCGTCGATATCACGAATTATATCCTCATGGAACTCGGCCAGCCTCTGCATGCATTTGATGCCAAGCAGATCGCCGGGAACCAGGTCATAGTTAAAAAATATCCGGGGGGACAAAAGTTTACGACCCTTGACGAAGTTGAGCGTGAGCTTGGAAGCGATGACCTGATGATTTGCAGCAAGACTGAGCCTATGTGCATTGCCGGTGTATTCGGGGGGGCAGGATCAGGTGTGAGTTCCGGAACCACCTCCGTTTTCCTCGAAAGCGCCTATTTCGACCCTGTTCACGTTCGGAAAACTGCGCGGTATCACGGGCTTTCAACAGATGCATCCTTCCGTTTCGAAAGGGGTGCCGATTATAATATTACAGTTTATGCCATACAAAGGGCTGCCCTTTTAATAACGGAGATTGCGGGAGGGGAGATTTCTTCTCCCGTCATTGATGTTTATCCCAGGCCAATCAGGCCTGCAACAGTGCTTCTTCCCTGGTTCAACCTTGACCGCCTGATCGGGAAATCCCTGAACAGGCAGGTTGTAAGCGATATTCTTACCGATATCGGGATGCTGGTAACACCTTATCCGCAGTCAGGTAATGAAGGCCTTGAAATAGTTGTGCCCTCATATAAAGTTGATGTTACCCGCGATGTCGATGTGATTGAAGAAGTGCTGCGGATCTATGGATATAATAATGTGGAAATACTGCCTGAAGTCAGGTCTTCCATGTCGTTCACAAAAAAACCTGATCCCGACAAGATAAGGAATATAGTGAGCGATTATCTTTCGGCAAATGGTTTCAATGAGATCATGAACAACTCCCTGAGCCGTTCGATGTTTTATGAACACGCGCCTGATTTCCCTGCCGGACGGTGTGTGAGGATCCTGAATCCTATCAGCAGGGATCTCGATGTGATGAGGCAGAACCTTATGTTCGGCTGCCTCGAAAGCCTGCTTTACAACATGAACCGCAAGTCGGCCGACCTGAAATTCTACGAATTCGGGACAGTATACCAGCTTGCCGAAGGAACCGGCGACCCTGTTAAAGGTTATCATGAGGAAAGTCATTTTGCTGTTGCGATAACAGGAAAATCTGCTGCCGAAAACTGGAATTCAGGTTCTGGAATTGTAAACTGGTTTGAGTTATCGGGTTACCTCCGGGCGATATTCCTTAAACTGGGAATAGAGCCCCTGGCAGGAATTACCGTAAAAAGCATCAATCACAAGACCCTCTTGGGCAATACCTTTTCCAGCGGAATGAACTTTTACTTTAACGATAAACTAATCGGTTCGGCCGGGTTGTTGTCGAAAAGTGTCCTTAAGGCATTTGATATAAGGCAGGATGTGTACTATGCGGAATTCAACTGGAATGTACTTCTCGCCCAGATACCTGTGAAAGAAACCCGGTACCGCGAACTTCCAAAATTCCCTGAAGTACGTCGTGATCTGGCACTTCTTCTTGATGAATCAGTAAAATTTGAAGATGTTGAACGCCTGGCTTACCAGACTGAAAAGAAACTCCTGAAACAAGTCGGACTGTTTGATGTTTATGAAGGGGAGAAGCTGGGAGAAGGAAAGAAATCATACGCGGTAAGTTTCATTCTGAGGGATGACGAAAAGACCCTTACCGATAAAGAAATTGATAAATGCATGGACAGGCTGATGAGTGCTTTCGGTACTAACCTTAAAGCACAGGTACGTTAACCATTCCTGGCAGAACCAAGTAAAATTAAAGCTTTGGCAATAAAAGAGAAACTGAATTATTCGGTAAGCCCTACCGGCGAAAAATTTCCTCTTCCTTTGATGAAGGACTATAGCAAAGAATTCCAGAGGCTGGAACAGCTTGTGATTAAAGCCCGGAAGGAAAAGAAAGAAATCGTTGTTGTCATGGGTATCGGTTTTGTCGGATCCGTGATGGCTGCTACTGTGGCGGATACAAAAGACAAGAAAGGTAAGTACAGCAAATTTGTAATAGGTTGTGACCTGCCAAGCCCCAGGAGCTATTGGAAGATTGCAAAGATGAACAAGGGATTGTCGCCTGTCAAGGCCGAAGATCCCGAGGTTGAGGTTCTCATTGACCGCTGTGTCAATAAAAACAAAACCCTTGTTGCAACCTGGAACAATGAATGTCTCAGGCTTGCCGACTGTGTTGTGGTTGATGTACAGTGTGATTTTGTCAAGAAGGAGCTGGGCAATATGCGCTCGGGCGACACCGATATGGCTGCGCTGGAAGACACCATGAGGACCATCGGCGAGAAGATCAACCCCGATTGCCTTGTCCTGATAGAGACCACCGTTGCCCCCGGTACCACTGAATTCGTCGCCTGGCCCATCATGAAACAGGAGTTTCATAAGCGGGGCCTTAAAGACACTCCTTTGCTTGCGCACAGTTTCGAGCGCGTCATGCCGGGCAAACATTATGTTGCTTCGGTAAGGGAATACTGGAGGGTTTGTTCGGGATGCGAGGAAGTCGCACGCAAAAGGGTCGAGAAATTCCTTCATGAGGTGCTGAACACCAAGGATTACCCGTTAACCGTAATGGACCGTCCGATTGAATCGGAAACGACCAAGATAGTCGAGAATTCATACCGTGCCACCATTCTTGCTTACCTGCATGAATGGAGCCTGTTTGCAGAACGCAACGGCGTGGACCTGATCAAGGTTGTAAAAGCGATCAAGATGAGGCCTACGCATAGCAACATCATATTCCCCGGGCCGGGTGTGGGCGGTTACTGCCTTCCTAAGGACGGCGGACTTGGTTACTGGGCATACAAGCACATCCTGGGTTTTGAGGACGGCGATAAGGTATTCAAGATTACCCCTACAGCGATTGATATCAATGATACTCGGGCCCTGCACGTGGCAGAGCTCACCCGCGATGCCCTCAGGAACATGGGACGTTACATTGCAGGATCCCAGGTGCTCCTCTGCGGAGCTTCCTATCGCCAGGATGTTGGTGATACACGTTACAGCGGCAGCGAGATGGTTGTGCGGAAGCTTGCCGAGATGGGTGCCGAGATCAAAGTACACGATCCTTACGTTGACCATTGGTACGAACTGGAAGACCAGGACTCATACCCTTCACCGGGAAGTTCCTGGAAAAGGTTCTTCCGCAACCAGGAAGGCCTTAAAAATGCAGTTGTTTCCAAGGATATTAAGAAATCGCTGAAAGGGGTGGATGCATTAATACTTGCTGTCCCCCATACCCATTACCTGAGCCTCAGCCCTGATGATATTGTAAAATGGGCAGGCGGGCCTATAGCAGTTGTGGATGCTTTCGGGATCCTTGATGATGTCAAAATACGCCGCTATTTCGAACTTGGTTGTGAAGTCAAAGCACTGGGCCGCGGTCACCTGGCAAGACTAAAGAGAGAAGTGAGGAAATGATTTACGAATTGTGTTCGGCTTCGCCAATCATAATTCGTAATCGTAAATAGAATAAAGTATGGATGTTCATATGATCAAGCAGCGTTTCGGTATCATCGGGAATTCCCCGTTGCTTGACAGGGCAATTGACATTGCCCGGCAGGTGGCTGCGACTGATATAACAGTGCTGATCTCCGGTGAAAGCGGGACGGGTAAGGAATTTTTTCCAAAGATCATTCATCAGCTAAGTGCCCGTAAGCACGGCTCCTATATCGCAGTAAATTGCGGGGCTATTCCTGAAGGCACTATAGATTCAGAGCTTTTCGGGCATGAGAAAGGATCTTTTACAGGTGCACATGAGGCCCGTAAAGGTTACTTCGAGGTGGTCAACGGAGGTACAATATTCCTGGATGAGGTTGCCGAGTTGCCCCTCGGCACCCAGGTAAGGTTGCTGCGTGTTCTTGAGAGCGGTGAGTTTATTCGGGTTGGTTCATCAAAAGTGCTGAAGACGAATGCCCGCGTTGTAGCCGCAACAAATGTAAATATCCCCGACGCTGTTGCCGGGGGTAAGTTCAGGCAGGACCTGTATTACCGCCTGAATACCGTGCCTATTTTTGTACCTGCGCTCAGGGACAGGCAGGAAGACATTTATCTGCTGTTCAGGAAATTTGCATCTGATGCAGCAGAGAAATACAGGATGCCCGCCATACAACTGGACGAAGATTCACAGAAGATCTTAACTGCTTACCGCTGGCCCGGCAATATCAGGCAATTGAAAAACCTGGCCGAGCAGATCTCCATTATTGAGAAGACAAGGATCATTGATGCGCCCACCTTGACAAAATACATGCCGCTGGCTCATTCAAGTGACCTTCCTGTGCTTTACAAGGGGCAGGATGCTGCAAATTTCTCGGAAAGGGATCTGCTTTACAAGGTTCTTTTCGATATGAAGAAAGATATGAACGACCTGAAACAACTGGTCATGAATCTTCTTCATCATGAACAGGAAATCGGGAATTCCCAATCGGAAAATTATCAGCTGATAAAGAAATTGTATCAGGATTTCGGCGAGGTCAAGGAACAGTCCCATCCGATCATTGTGCAGTCCGACGACCGGTCTATGCCTGAAACAGAGACCGTACAGGAGCCTGAGGAAGTTGAGGAATCCCTTTCCCTCGAGAAAAAAGAAAAGGATTATATCAGGAAGGCGCTTGAAAAATACAAAGGCAGGAGAAAAGAGGCTGCAAGAGAACTTGGTATTTCTGAAAGGACATTATACAGGAAGATCAAGGATTACAACCTTGAGTAACGCTCAAAAACAGTATGGGCATGGATAAACAGGGAATTGTTGCAAGCAAAATGATCAGGGTCGGGAGAACTTGTTTTTTCCTGCTGATGGCTCTCCTGGCATTACTGCCGCAGACCTCATGCAAGGTCAGCTATTCGTTCACGGGAGCTTCAATCTCTCCCGACGTCAAAACTGTCGATGTCCCATTCATGGTCAATTCTGCTTCTCTTGTTGTCCCTACATTAAGCAGAGCCCTGACCAATGCATTGCGTGACTACCTGACTTCCCAGACCAGCCTCCAGATGGTTGACAGGAACGGGGACCTGGAACTAACAGGAAATATTACAGGATACGGTGTAACCCCGGTCGCTATCCAGGGGAATGAAACTGCTGCCATGAACCGCCTGACCATTACTGTAAATATTAAATTCATCAATAAGAAAAATCCGAAACAGAATTTTGAAACTTCGTTTTCAAGGTACCAGGATTACCCTGTCGCTGACTTATCCACTGTTCAGGATCGCCTTGATGCCGTGATCATTGATCAGCTGGTCCAGGACATATTTAACAAATCGGTAGTCAACTGGTAATCCGGGATTCAGGCATATATTTGTACTATGAACCGTCAGCAATTTTCGGAATTTGTCAAAGATCCCCTGGCTCTTGGTGAAGGGAGTATCACCGAGCTTGAAAATCTTCTCAAACAATATCCTTATTGCCAGTCTGCACAGGTTCTTTATACCATTAACCTGCAAAAGCAAAACCATGCTGCCTACCAGGCGCAGCTTAAGAGGGCTGTTGCCTATGCCGGTGACCGGAAGAAATTAAAGGAGCTTCTTGAAGTAAAGAATCCTTCCACTGCTGCTGTCCCGGCTGTTATTGCAGCGGAACCTCAGGTTGAGCCGGTTACACAGACCCCCATCCCTGAACCTGTTTATCCTTCTGCGCCAGAAACTGTTTATCCTTCAATCCCTGAACCTGTTTATCCTTCAACGCCCGATGAATTAAGGCCTCAGCCCGATACCGGCATACCGGCTCCATCATCAACCGGTTTAACCAACGTTGAATCCTTACCGGTTTCCTCCTTTCAATCAATTAATCAGGAGCAAACGACCGGGCCCGGGCTTGAAACTGCCGCTGCCGATAAATCAGTACCTGCAGAACCCCGTCAGGAAATTTATATCGAAGATTCGGTGATCAGTTCCGAGGAGCTGGCCCTTGCATCTCCCCCGGCCCCGGCCGGGCCCTTGCCAACAGCAGGATTTGGTCCTGCTCATCATCCTGTTGCAAAGCCATCGGAAGTCCGTCAGGAAAAACTAAATCAGGACGATCTGCTGGCTATCGTGCGTAAAAGGCTGGCCGAGATCAATGATGAAAAACAGGCCAAAGGGCGTGAACATGTCTCGGCTGCCCCAGTGACCCATCCTGACAGGGGGGAACCGGTATTAAGGCCTGCAAGTGACTTCAGCAGATCAAAAGATGAACTGATCGAGAAATTTATCAAAGAGGAACCTAAGATATCAAGGCCTAAAAAAGAGTTCTTTAATCCGACCTTAATTTCTCAACGATCCAACATGGATGAGGAAGACATTGTGAGCGAAACACTTGCTTTGTTATACGCCAGGCAAGGCAATATGCAGAAAGCCATCCACATTTATGAGAAATTATCCTTGCGATTCTCCGAAAAAAGTCGTTACTTTGCGGCCCAAATTGAAAATATCAAAGGAAATACGCAGCAGGCCCCTTAGCCGTGTTGTTGATCCTGAAAGCATTAATAATTATTCAAAAATCGAATTATGGGTGTTTACGTTGTTATCTCAGTCCTTATTCTTATCACTTCGGCATTGATGGTCCTGGTTGTGCTGGTCCAGAATTCAAAAGGCGGCGGACTTGCATCAAATTTTGCATCTTCAAATCAATACATGGGAGTAAGAAAAACAGCCGACTTCCTTGAAAAAACTACATGGACTCTTGCAGTAGTATTACTTGTGCTCAGTTTGTTCTCGATCTTCTCCATCCCTAAGAACCAGGGAACCACCCCGGTCCAGGAAAGTGAAATAAAGAAACAGATAGACCAGTCGAAGACATCTCCTGTAAAAGACTTCCAGCCAAATCCTGCAGGTGGCCAGGCAGCTCCGGCAGAAAAGAAAAAATAGGGAAGTCCCTGTTTCGGAAAATTGAAATATGAAAGCTGTTTCCTTGAAGGGGAACAGCTTTTTTTATCCCTTAATGTCAGAATGTCAGAAAATGTGTCATGCCGGCCCTCCATTAGGAAATTTTGCTGAAAAATTGTCTCTATTTTTTTAATTAACCCCTTTGGCATGGTTTCTGACTATTAATAATAACAATCAAGTGAATTCATAATGTTTAACTTTTAATAGTTTAAAAATGGCAAAAGTAAAGATTAAACCTCTGGCAGACCGGGTTCTGGTTGAACCAGCACAGGCAGAAGAAAAGACTGCAGGTGGGATTATTATTCCTGACACTGCAAAAGAGAAACCACAGAAAGGTACCGTAGTGGCTGTAGGCCCCGGAAAAAAAGACGAACCCATGACAGTTAAAGTTGGTGATCTTGTTCTTTACGGAAAGTATTCCGGGACAGAGATTACAATTGATGGCGGTAACTATCTCATCATGCGCGAATCCGATATCGTCGCTGTTATCTGACCCTCAGTGACATTCATGAAACATTCACATTGAAACCCTTAAAACAAAATTAGAAATGGCAAAGGATATAATTTTTAATATTAAAGCAAGAGAGTCCCTGAAGAAAGGTGTTGACGAACTCTCTAATGCAGTGAAGGTGACCCTTGGCCCCAAAGGCCGTAATGTCATCATTGAAAAATCATACGGTTCGCCTGTTGTTACCAAAGACGGAGTTACCGTTGCAAAAGAAATTGAACTGAAGGATGCTATCGAGAACGTTGGTGCACAGATGGTGAAGGAAGTTGCTTCCAAGACCAGCGACCTGGCAGGTGATGGTACAACCACAGCCACTGTTCTTGCACAGTCGATTTTCACAACCGGTCTTAAGAATGTTACTGCAGGAGCAAATCCGATGGATCTGAAACGCGGTATTGACAAGGCTGTTGTTGAAGTCATCAAATCTTTGAAAGCTCAGACCAAACAGGTTGGCGACACCATGGAGAAAATCCAGCAGGTGGCCACCGTTTCGGCCAATAACGATACCTTCATAGGTAAAATGATTGCCGAAGCAATGGAGAAAGTTAAGAAAGAAGGCGTTATCACCATTGAAGAAGCCAAAGGCATTGAAACAACTGTAAAAGTTGTTGAAGGCATGCAGTTCGACCGCGGTTATATCAGCCCGTATTTTGTAACTGATACCGAGAAGATGGAAGTTGTTTATGACAACCCCTACATTCTTATCTATGACAAGAAAATTTCTGTAATGAAGGACCTGCTTCCGGTACTTGAAAAAGCTGTTCAGACCGGCCGCCCTCTCATTATCATTGCCGAGGATATGGAAGGTGAAGCGCTTGCCACACTCGTTGTGAACAAGATCCGCGGAACACTGAAAGTAGCTGCCATCAAGGCTCCGGGCTTCGGTGACCGCCGTAAGGAAATGCTTGAAGATATTGCCATTCTGACCGGCGGTACAGTGATCAGCGAAGAAAAAGGCTATAAGCTTGAAGATACAACTTTGCAGTACCTTGGCCAGGCCGAGAAGATGACTATCGATAAGGAAAACACGACCATTATCAACGGACAAGGCAAGAAAGCCGACATCCAGGGCAGGATAGGCCAGATCAAATCACAGATCGAAAAGACTACCAGCGATTATGACCGCGAAAAACTGCAGGAACGCCTTGCAAAATTATCAGGTGGTGTTGCCGTAATCTACGCAGGTGCCGCTTCCGAAGTTGAAATGAAAGAGAAAAAAGACCGTTTTGATGACGCTCTGCATGCAACCCGTGCCGCTATTGAAGAAGGTATTATACCCGGCGGTGGTGTAGCTTTCATACGTGCAATCAAAGCCCTTGAAAAGCTGAAAGGTTCAAACGAAGATGAGAACACCGGTATACAGATTATCAGGCGTGCTCTTGAGGAACCTCTGCGCCAGATAGTTGAAAATGCAGGTCTCGAAGGTTCTGTTATCGTTCAGAAAGTTAAGGAAGGCAAAGATGATTTTGGTTTTAACGCCAATACCGAGGAATATGAAAACCTGTTCCAGGCCGGCGTTATTGATCCTACCAAGGTTGCCCGCGTTGCCCTTGAAAATGCCGCATCGATCGCCAGCATGCTGCTGACCACCGAATGTGTCATTGTTACTCATAAGGAAGAAAAGGCCCCTTCCATGCCCCCGATGAACCCGGGAATGGGTGGAATGGGTGATATGTACTAATAATCACAATTGTTTGTTCAAAAAAACCCTGCAACCGCAGGGTTTTTTTATTGGTGTTTTCGTAGTTTTGAGAAAACAAACAGATTGATTAAAAATTCCCGACCATGAAAATACCTGTTTCCGCCTTTACAATCCTTGCCTGTCTTTGTTTTAACACTGTTATCGCACAGACTTCATCGGCCGTTTTGCCCATCGACCCGGATACCAAAAAGATCACCTACCGGGATATTGTTACTCAGGAAGGTAACCCCGGATATCTTTACGACAAGGCAATACAGTGGTTCAATTATTATTATCTGAGCCCTGCCTCGGTTTTTTCGGTCCAGGACAGGGTCAACGGGAAAATTGAAGGCCTGGGACGCTTGCGGCTTTGTAATGTTGACGCTAAAACCGGATCAAGAACCGATGGGTCAATGGTCACTTACCTGATCAAGCTGGAGTTCAAGGATAACCGTTTCCGCTATACTCTTACCGATTTCAGTCTCAAGCTGGCTTCCCGATTCCCGATTGAAAAGTGGATGAACAAAGAAGATCCTGCATACAATCCTAACTGGGATTCATATCTCTTCCAGGTTGACACTACCATGCAAAGACTGGTTTCCACCCTGAAAGAGAAAATGAAACCAACCGTAGTCAAGAAAGATGAGTGGTAAGCCAGTTCCTGACATCCGTGATCTTACTGCCGGGGATATCGGTTCTTTCCTTTCAGGTCATAATGAAAAGCCTTTCAGGGGCAAGCAGGTGTTTGAGTGGCTCTGGAAAAAGCAGGCTGCTTCATTCGATGAAATGACCGACATACCGAAATCCTGCAGGGAACTTTTAAAAATCAACTTCTCTTTCCATAAAGCGATCCTGGCAAAAACCCAGGAAAGCAAAGATGGTACTGTTAAGACCGGGTTCTCACTCCATGACGGATCAATGGTTGAGGGTGTATTGATCCCTTCAGGCGGAAGATATACGGCCTGCGTTTCTTCACAGGTTGGCTGCCCTCTCGGCTGTGTTTTCTGTGCTACGGGAAAAAATGGGTTTATAAGGAACCTGAGTGCAGGCGAGATCTTTGACCAGGCGGCTTTTCTCAATAAGCTTGCATTTGAAAAAACCAAAAGTCCGGCCGGCCTTTCAAATATCGTTTACATGGGAATGGGGGAGCCCATGCTCAATTATGAAAATGTGAAAAGATCAGTAGAAATGGTCACTTCTGCGGATGGCATGGGGATGTCGTCACAGCGGATTACCATTTCAAGCCTTGGCATCCCTAAAATGATTCGTCAAATGGCTGATGATGAATTTAAATGCCATTTTGCACTTTCCCTGCATGGAGCAAATGATGAAAAACGCAACCGCCTTGTCCCCTTTAACAGGAAGCACCCTCTAGAAGAACTATTGACAGCCCTGAAGTATTATTATAAAAAAACCGGGAAACGGTTCACGATTGAATACATTCTTTTTAAGGATATCAATGATTCAATCGCTGATGCCAGGGAACTTGCGGCATTCTGCAGGAATTTTCCTGTTAAGGTCAACCTGCTTGAGTACAACGAAGTAGAAGGGACCCAGGTGTTCAGGTCAGCGCCTGAAAGGCTGCAGGCTTTTGCAGGCTTCCTCGAAAGTAAGAATATGGTTGTCAATATACGCAAAAGCAGGGGAAAAGACATTGATGCAGCCTGCGGTCAACTGTCGGGAAAAATAAACAGTGAAATGGTTTACGGCGAAGCCGTAATGAACACCAAAGAAATAAGCAATTCGTGAATAAATAGTGAATTATGAAAAACAAAGCATTCACGGTTTCCGGCAACATTGTAGATGTATGCGGGAAAAAAATTTTCAAAGGCAGCATCCTGGTTGAGAACGGAAGGATCAGCAGGATAACCGGAAACCCTGCTGCGGAAGATCAATACATTCTCCCGGGCCTGATCGATTCCCATATCCATATTGAGAGTTCCATGCTTATCCCATCTGAGTTTGCCAGACTTGCCGTAGTTCATGGAACAGTTTCCACGGTTTCGGATCCGCATGAAATAGCCAATGTGCTGGGCGTGCCGGGCGTACGGTTCATGATCGGGAATGGGGCGAAAGTCCCCTTTAAATTTAATTTCGGAGTTTCTTCCTGCGTACCTGCCACATCGTTTGAGACTGCCGGTGCAAAGCTGGGGCTGGAAGAAATAGAGGAACTGTTATCGATGAAGGAAGTTAAGTACCTTTCCGAAATGATGAACTACCCGGGGGTATTATACGGCGATCCTGAAGTGACTGCAAAACTAAAACTGGCGGGAAAATACAATAAACCCGTTGATGGTCACGCCCCTGGTTTAAGAGGCGATGATGCAGCCAGGTACGCAGGGGCCGGAATTACTACCGATCATGAATGTTTTAGCAGGGAAGAAGCTCTCGATAAGATAAAACACGGGATGAAAATACTGATCCGTGAAGGCAGTGCCGCCAAGAATTTCGAGGCACTCTTCAGCCTGGTCGATGAATTTCCCGATATGGTGATGTTTTGCAGTGACGACAAGCATCCCGACGACCTCGCAGATGGGCACATCAACGAACTTGTAAAACGCTCTTTAGCAAAGGGCCTGGATGTTTTTAACGTATTAAGGGCGTGCACCTATAACCCCGTTATGCATTACAAGCTAGAGACCGGGCTGCTAAGGGAAGGCGATGCCGCGGATTTCATCATCACCGATAACCTTAAAGAGTTTAACGTACTAAATACCTGGGTTGACGGTGTAAAGGTTGCTGAATCGGGAAAAACTTTGATTCAAAGGGTTGTCGAAAGCCCTTTCAATAATTTCAACATAGGGCCGATTTCTGCAGAAAGTATAAGGATTAACCAGCAACCAGGCCGGATAAGGGTTCAGGAGGCATATGACGGGCAGTTAATAACAGGGGCCCTAAGGATTGAACCTAAACTTGAAAACGCTTGCCTGGTAAGCGATCCGGAAAGGGACATCCTCAAGCTTATTGTTAAAAACAGGTATTCGGAAACCCCTGCCGGCATAGGATTTATCAAAGGGCTTGGACTGAAAAGAGGCGCTGTTGCCTCATGTGTTGCGCATGACAGCCATAATATCGTTGCTTCGGGAACCGATGACGAATCGATCGTAAAGGCAGTAAATCTTATCATCAGGAACAAGGGAGGGATCTCTGTGGTCGACGGTGATTTTGAGGAAGTCCTGCCCTTACCGTTCGCAGGTATAATGACAGTTGAGGATGGGTATATTGTGGCAGATAAATACCGAAGCATGGACAAATTGGTCAAAGCCCTGGGGAGCCGGTTGCAGGCGCCATTTATGACTCTTTCCTTCATGGCTTTGCTTGTTATCCCGAATCTTAAACTCAGCGACCGGGGCCTTTTTGATGGTGAAAAATTTGCGTTTTCTCAGCTGTTTATAATTTAACAGAAAAAAACATGTACATATTTAGGAGCATGCAATATTCTTTTTATATTTGCTTTGAAATTTAAAACCCTGACTACCATGAAGAAGAAACCTGCACTCGACCTCCAGAAGCTGGAAACAGCCGCCAGTAAACTAAGAGCCATGGCTCATCCAATGCGTATTGCTATAATCGACCTTCTCACTGATAACAAGAAACTTACGGTGACCGAGATCTATGAGAACCTGAATATCGAACAGGCTTCGGCTTCCCATCACCTGAACATCCTTAAGAACAAAGGAATCCTTGACTCAAAAAGGGATGGTAAAATGATTTTTTATTCACTGAAAATTACCACTTTGACACAGGTGATTGACTGTATCAATCAATGTGTGCAGGCATAGTTTTCAGAAAACGGCGACAGGGCTCCATTTCTCTTCCACATCCCAGTTTGCCCTGATCTCAATTATTTTTTGAAGGTAAAACACTTCCTCGGGCTGAATTTTCTTCCTGAAGTTGCCTGTGTCCCACCGTCCATTATGATTCCGGTCATAGACGGCCTTAACCTTAAACTTCCCGGGGGCAAGGTATTCGAATTTCACTTTCCCGCTTACGCTGATTCTCTTTTCGCTTAACAGGACGTCATGATCACCAAGTAACTGGATAATATAATCCCCCGGATGTTTGGAAATGTCGAGGTCCAGGATGAGGTTCCCGAACTCCCTTGCCTGATGTGTTTTAAATTTGCTGATGATCGTATCATTGGCAAGCCCGTTGATCCCGGTAAAGACTGAATCGGGAATAAAGATGATATAGGTTTTATCTTCTTTCCACTTTGTTTCAATTAAAATATGCCGTTTGAGGCTGTCGGCAAAATATGCTTTCGGTTTTAGAGTATCCTTATCCTGTATAATCCTTATACGTTTAAAATCAGCAGATGCAAGGGGACACGAAAAAGTCAGGTTATAGTTGCCTGCAAACTGATTAAGGACCGAGGCTATGGTATTGTTGCTGACTCCGAGATAAACCTTTTTCTGTTCTTTTTTCTTTGAGGGCTTATCGTCTTTTGCGACCAATTCCAGTTTTAGGGTGTCAAGTACTTTATTTTCCTGGCAAACTCTGAGGATCAGTGAATCCAGATTGGGATTTAAGATCCACAAGTAGAGAGAATCTCTATGTTTTGAAAATTCCTTCAGGACCCAGGGTTTGGCAGTATCACAGTTCAGGGGTTTGAGACCTATTGACTTGGCTGGGAAACTGAAAGTAATAAGAACAAGGTCTTTTTTTATGACCCGGGATTTCTGAATCCTCTGAATGGAATCGATATCATCGAACAGAAACAGAAGATGGCTCGGAAAGCCCGGCTTTAACAAAGTGTCTTTTTTGGTTGTATCGTTTGCTGTTTTGGGTTTTGGCGCCCGGGCAACGGCCCCCGGCGGGGATTTGATTTTAATTGTATCGCCGCCAGTCTTTAAACTGTCTTTAAGGGCTGTCGCGGAATCTTTTCTGGGTATTGGGATATAATATGGCCTGACGAGGCTGTCGTTGAAAGCAACTTTCTCGGATGCCTGGTCGAAAATCAAGTTTCCATTCTGATCTGCAAGGGCAGTAAGCTTCATATCTGAGGCTTTCAGGTTGTGAAAAAGGAATTCCCCTTTTTCATTGGTCTTGGTAACATAATACGGCTTGACCTTAAAAGGAAGGGAGTCGAATGCAATGGTATCATAGACGTTTAAATAAAGCAAAGCAAAAAGGTCCTTCTGGGGGCTGAGATCGAAAGAATTGAATACCTTGCCCTGGAGGCTGAGTGAATCAATGTATGGACCGGTACTGAAAACATAAGAAAAACCAAGGAGATTGTTGTTTTCTGTAATATCAGAGATCGCTTTTCCAAAGTCAATGGAATATGTTGTATTTGCAGTCAGGGTGTCATCCAGCTTAATAATAAGACTTTTCCCCCTGATCCTTAAATCGGGAAGGGTTTTTAAAGGAGGGGAAACTGTGACTTCGGCAGCCTGGTTTTTCACTGCAATGAATTCATTGAAATCAATTCTGATGCTGTTATTATGAAAATTGGTTGCATGATAGGGCGGATCGAACTTTATTGCTTTTGGTGGTTTTGTATCCTTTGGGCCACCTTCAGGAGCAACAGGGTTTGCACAGTCCCATAAGAGGAAGCATACAGGCGAAACCAGGAAAAATAAGTAAATGCGTGAATATTTCATAAAAGGCATCAACGAAGGCTTTTCAGCTTCCAAAATTACCAATCGTTTTTGTATCATTTACGTTTTTTTTATTAATTTTGAAGTGGAATTTCCGATAGATCAGATTATTCATTGTTAATTTACAAACAATTACGGTATGTCAGGTCACAATAAATGGTCCACGATAAAGCGTAAAAAGGGAGCATTGGACGCGAAACGTTCAAAGATATTCTCGAAAATAATCAAGGATATTACTATTGCTGTCAAGGAAGGGGGACCTGATTCTGATGGAAATCCCAGGCTGCGACTGGCTATAGCCAACGCCAAAGGGGCTTCGATGCCCAAAGAAACAATACAAAGGGCAATCAACAAAGGCACCGAAAAAGATAGCGCCATCCTTCATGAAACAACGTATGAAGGCAAGGGCCCACACGGAATAGCAATATTCGTGGAAGCGACTACCGACAACCTTCAGAGGACGGTTTCCAACATCAGGGCCCATTTTAACAAGCATGGAGGGGAGCTTGGCACCAACGGATCCCTTGCATACCTCTTTGACCGCAAAGGTGTTTTTGAGATCCCGAAGGGAGAACTTGTCCAGGAAGAATTTGAGATGGAACTGATCGATGCAGGCGCCGAGGATATTTCTGTTGAGGAAGAAACCTTTTCAGTCACTACTGCAATGGAGGATTTCGGTTCCATGATGAAGAAACTTGAGGCGATGAAAATTGAACCTGAGAGCGCTTCGCTCGAAAGGATCCCTAAAACATATATCGCACTTGAAGAGGATTCAACTCGCAAAGCTCTTAAACTTATCGATATCCTCGAGGAAGATGAAGACGTTCAAAATGTCTTTCACAATCTTCAGATCAGCGATGAGATGGCCGACAAACTCGAATAATAAAAAAACCCGGTGTGAAACCGGGTTTTTTTATGCTTTTTAAGGCCTTCATACTTCACAGATATACTGGGTCAGGTTTATCCCCTTGTTCAGGTTTAGTTTCTTCCTTAACCTGATACGTGATATTTCAGTGCTTGGGGCGGTGATCTTCAGAATATGTGCAATTTCCTTGGTGTTCAGGTTCATCCTGAGCAAGGCGCATAACTTGTGGTCATTAGGAGTCAGCTGGGGATATAGTTTACGGAGACGATCGAAGAACCCGGGATGTATTTTCTCAAAATGCGCTTTGATCCTGTACCAGTCATTATCGAACTTGATATTGTCGTCAATAGTTTTCAGGACCTTGGCGATTTCATTTCTTGTGATGATCTTCTCATTCTTCAGAAGCCGGTTGATGTCTTTTTTTATCAGGCCGATGATCTTGTTCTTTTGGCTGATGAAGATTGATGAAGTTGCAAGTTCACGGTTGATCAGATCCAGTTCCATCTGGTGTTTTTGTTTCAGGAGCTGATTGACCTTCTGCTCAGCCCTGATCCTTTCCTGCAGCCTCTGGTTACGCTCTTTCTCAACTTTCTTGCGTTGTTCAATTTCATTCTTTAATTCTGAGATGATCCGTTCATTGGTGATTTCAAGATTTCTCTGGTAATTAGCTACTTCAATGGCTGCCCTGATCTGGTCAATCTCTACAGGTTTGAAAAGGTAGGCATAAGGTTTTAGTGAGAATGATTTTGAGAACACCTCGTTTTTATTCATCGAAGTTAAAAAGATGATCCCGCAGTTATAGTTCTCGGTAATTACCCTGGCGGCTTCAATCCCATCCATTTTTCCGGCCAGTTTAACATCCATGATCACAATATCCGGTTCTTTATGTTGTTCCTTAAGACCTGCAATGTTCTCGACCGCATTTTCACCCTTGGTGTCAATGCCTAGTATTTCATATCCGAGTTCAGATAATTTAGCCTTTAGATCGTGGGCAATAATCAACTCATCTTCAACAATATAAATGCTTATGGGAGCCATAATTTTATTATTTTGAGGTTAAAATTTGAAGTCAGCGTTATTAATAATATTATATGTATCGATGGCGATAACCAGTTCTTCATTTGTTGGCATTACCATGGCCAGGACTTTCGATCCGGGTTTGGTCAGAATCGCTTCCCTGCCCCGTATACCTTCATTGCGGTCGGGGTCAAATTCGACTCCGAGGAATTCCAGGTCGGAAAGTATTCTTTTGCGCGATCCATAGTCATTTTCACCTATTCCGCCGGTAAAAATAATAAGGTCGACACCTCCCATTGCGGCTGCATAGGCCCCGATATACTTTTTAACACGGTAAGCATACATGTCGAGGGCCAGCTGAGCCCGCTGAATGCCCTGGGCGGCAGCCATCTCAACATCACGCATATCATAGGATATTCCTGAAATGCCGCAAACACCGCTTTGTTTATTAAAGAGGTTGTTGGTATCCTTGATACTGAGGTTCTCTTTCTCGGCAATAAAAAGGAGTACGCCAACATCTACATCCCCTGTACGCGTACCCATCATAAGACCTTCAACTGGAGTAAACCCCATGGACGTATCAACAGATTTCCCACGGTTGATAGCAGTAACCGATGAACCGTTCCCCAGGTGACAGGTGATGATCCTGTTGGCGGAATAGTCCTTGCCAAGGTACCTGCATGCCTTTTTGGCAACGAATTTATGGGAAGTCCCGTGATAGCCATACCGGCGGATCCTGTATTTCTCATAATATTCATACGGCAGCGGGTACAGATAAGCATGCGAAGGCATGGTCTGGTGAAAGGAAGTGTCAAATGTGGCAACCTGGGGGACATCAGGCAGAATAGATTCCATAGACAAAATGCCTTTGAGATTTGCCGGGTTATGAAGAGGTGCAAGCTCAATGCATTTCTCTATTCCCTCTTTAACTTCGGCATCGATAAGGACACTGCTTTTAAATTTTTCGCCACCGTTGACAACCCTGTGGCCGACAGCTTCGATCTCATTGATCTCCTTTATTATGCCGTGATCGGGGTGCTTAAGTGTTTCAAGTATCAGATAAATCCCATCCTGGTGATCAGGCACCGGCCTTACAATCTTTACTTTCTCCTTACCGGTAACCTGGTGGGTAAGTTCTCCCTTTTCCAATCCTATTCGTTCGATTAATCCCTTTGCCAGGAGCTCAGCTTCAGAGCTGATGTCAAAAAGCCTGTATTTAATCGAAGAACTGCCGCAGTTCAATACCAGGATTTTCATGATTTCCGCAAGTTGTGTCCAGTTATTTTTAGTTTGATCTTCAAGATGGAAGCAGATAAAAAAATCACAATTGTTAGGTTATACAAACTTACAACTAAAATACATAATTCCAAATGGGGGATGAAAAAATAATTAAGGAAATTTTATGGTAAATGTTATAGGGTGATAAAATAAGATATTTTCCCGGGCCCGATAGGAAATCTCAATTAAGGTTGTATTTTTGAATTGAAAATCCCTCTGACAAAATCTCTTAATAATGGCTCTGATCAATTCGGTTATTTCATGGTTGATGAAACAGCGGATCCATCAGATAGAGCTGTTTATGAAATATCCTTTGGAAGTCCAGCAGGAGTTGCTTCGGAAGCTTTTACAAACTGCGAAAAGCACCGAGTGGGGCAAGCACTATGACTTTCGTTCAATCCAGACTTATGAAGAATTCAGCAGCCGCCTGCCCCTGAATGACTATGATTCCCTCAAACCATCAATAGAGCGTCTGAGACAGGGAGAGCAAAATATTCTCTGGCCTACCGAGATCAAATGTTTTGCCAAATCCTCGGGAACTACCAATGACAAGAGTAAATTCATACCGGTAAGCCAGGAAACGCTTGAGGAATGCCATTTTAAAGGAGGGAAGGATATGCTTTCGATATATTGCAATAACAATCCCGAAACAAATCTGTTTTCAGGTAAGGCTATTGCTATGGGAGGGACTCACCAGATCGTAGAGGTAAATAATGAATCATATTCCCAGGGAGACCTGTCGGCAATCCTGATCCAGCATTTGCCTGTATGGGTTGAGTATTTAAGGACTCCCGGCCTTTCGATCGCACTGATGGACGAATGGGAATCAAAAATTGAAAAAATGGCCAGTGCCACGGTCCAGCATGATGTCACCAATATTTCGGGAGTCCCATCCTGGACCCTGCTGTTGTTTAAAAAAGTGCTCGAAATTACCGGTAAGCAGAACCTGATGGAGGTATGGCCGAATTTTGAATTATACATACATGGAGGGGTGAATTTCGTACCCTATCAGGCCCAGTTCAGCAGGATACTGAATTCAGAGAAGGTCAACTACCTGGAGACCTACAATGCTTCTGAAGGGTTTTTCGGGATCCAGGACCGGAAAACCGCTAACGATATGCTCCTTATGCTGGATTACGGGATTTTCTATGAGTTTATACCCCAGGACGACAGCAATACGGATGTCTCGAAAGCCGTTTCCCTTAATGATGTCAAGCCCGGAGTAAATTATGCTATTGTCATCACCACGAATGCCGGCTTGTGGAGGTATATGCTGGGAGACACTGTCAGGTTTACTTCCATAAGGCCTTACCGGATCCAGATTACCGGCAGGACAAAAAGTTTCATCAATGCTTTCGGGGAAGAGCTGATTATTGACAATGCCGAAAAGGCCCTTTCCATTGCCTGCGGAAAATGCAATGCCCTCGTCAGTGAATTTACGGCAGCCCCGGTATATTACAGTGAGGAGAAAGGGGCACATGAATGGTTGATAGAATTTGAGAATCCCCCGGCCGACCTGGGTTTTTTTACTGAGACTCTTGATAATGCACTGAAATCGCTGAATTCCGACTATGAAGCAAAAAGATATCATGACCTCCTCCTGGGGCAGCCCCTGATCCGTGTGATGCCTAAGGGATCATTTTACCATTGGCTTAAAGTAAAAGGGAAACTGGGAGGTCAGAATAAAGTTCCGCGCCTGGCCAATGAAAGAAAATATGTGGAGGATCTCCTTGCCCTTACCTTCGGGAATAAATAGGGTAAGGCCAGCCTAAATTCACAATGAATTTGTTCAATTCATAAAATTCATGTAGGTTTGACAGTAAATTCAGATTTATGCATATTGCCGTAGCTGGAAACATTGGTTCAGGTAAAACCACCCTTACCGGGTTGCTGGCCAAAAATCTGAAATGGGAAGCACATTACGAGAACGTTGATACAAATCCATACCTGCATAGTTTTTATGAAGATATGCAGAGATGGTCGTTCAATCTTCAAGTCTATTTCCTGAACACCCGTTTCAGACATATTATTGAAATCAGGAAATCGGGCAGGACGGTTATACAGGACCGTACTATCTATGAAGATGCATATATTTTTGCACCTAATCTGCACTCGATGAACCTGATGAGTACCCGGGATTTCGAAAACTATAAAGCCCTGTTTGAACTAATCAGTTCTTTGATCAAGCCGCCCGATCTGGTCATCTACCTCAGGGCCAGCGTCCCCACCCTGGTAAGCCAGATTCAGAAACGAGGGAGGGAATATGAGAGTGCCATCCGCATAGATTATCTTAAGAACCTGAACGAAATGTATGAGGACTGGATGGAGAGTTACAAACTTTCAAAGATGCTCATTATAGATGTGGATAATTTGAAATTTAGTGAAAACACTGAGCAACTCGGTGCAGTCATCGATAAAGTGAATGCCGAACTCCATGGATTGTTTTAGATTCTTTTTCAGGTGAAAGTTCTTGGGATCATTCCGGCCAGGTATTCCTCCTCGAGATTCCCGGGCAAACCTCTGGTAGTCATTGACGGGAAAAGCATGATCAGGAGGGTCTGTGAGCAGGCAATGTCATGCAAGGGGCTTTCAGAAGTCATTGTTGCGACAGATGACAGCAGTATTGAAAACCATGTCAGGGGGTTTGGAGGCAGGGCTGTGATGACTTCCATACATCACAAAAGCGGAACTGAAAGGTGCAGTGAGGTTTATGAGAAGCTCATGCTGGGCTTCGCGGAATATGATGTTGTTATAAATATCCAGGGAGATGAGCCGTATATTCATCCCGGGCAGATTGAGCAGATCATCAGCAGTTTCGACTCAAACGAAACGATGATTGCCAGCCTGATGAAAAGGATCGTTTCTTCTGAGGAACTGTTCAACCCAAATGTCGTTAAAGTTCTTTCCGATATAAACGGAAAAGCCCTGTATTTCAGCCGGGCAGCAATCCCTTTTGTACGTGACCGCGAAACGGATACCTGGCTTGATTACTCTAATTTTTATAAACATATCGGGATCTACGGTTACAAGCCTGATGTTCTGATGCGGATCGTGAAATTGCCCCCTTCTCCGATCGAGGCCGCAGAATCCCTGGAACAGCTCCGCTGGATCGATAACGGTTATGAGATCACCCTCAGGGAAACAGGTTTTGAAAGCCTTGCCATTGACACCCCGGCCGACTTATTAAAACTTACTAACAGTCATTAAGGCTTAAACCCCCATTTACGTATCTTCGCGACAAGCATTTTTGACATTATGGATGTTCGGATCATTATTGCTCATTTACTTGAAGAACATGATTGTGTAATACTTCCCGGTTTCGGGGGATTTATCGGCAATTATGCCCCTGCGCGTATTGATCCCCAGAACCATACTTTTGTGCCTCCTTCAAAGAAAATCCTGTTTAATATAAACCTGAAGCAAAATGACGGCTTGTTATGCAACCGTCTTGTCACAGATGAAGGAGTAAGTTATGCTGATGCGATTGCTCTGGTAAACGAGCTCGTGACCAGTATAAGGCATCATCTCAAGAGCGGGAAATCGTTTATTTTCCCCGAGGTTGGCAGGCTTTTTGCCGGCAGGGAAGGCACATTGCAGTTTGAGCAGGAAAAAGCTTCAAATCTTCTTCCCGATGCTTTCGGCCTGCAAACCTTTGTATCGCCCCCTGTAAGCAGGAATTCTTATTCCGACAGGTTTGAAAAGGTTCTTGTGACGCAGCAAAGGGATGTATCTCCTGCCAGGCGCCAATTTCCATTGTCTTTAAAATGGGCTGCAATGCTGGCAATTCCTATCGGTGCTGCAGCGATCATCGGAATAACACAATATGACAAACTCAGGAACCCTTCGGTGAACAATGCAGGGATTCTCAGCTCTGTATTTTCAAGATTTTCAGCATCATCACTGGTTGAAAAAAAGGAGGCGCCCGCACGGGGACCTGAGATCAATTACGATTTCGGAGCCATCCCTTCCATGTTTAACGATCCTTCCGCCTCAGCTTCCACTATTACAAATTCTTCCTCCGATCCCGACATGGATCAGCTGGTCAATTCAGCCCGTGATGCGGCGAACCGGATCACTGATAACAACACGGTCACTAAAGGGCAGGAAAAAGACCAACTTAAAGTTCTTCCGGATGTTGATGAAAAAACTTCCTCCCGGGTGGCATCCGCTGCATCAGGAGAGGATTCTGAAGGGATTAGTAAATCAGATAAATTCGCAATCATCATCGGGGCTTTTAAAATAAGGGAAAATGCAATGAATTGCGTGCAGGATGCCAACTCAAAAGGGTTGAATGCCGGCATTTATGATCGTTCGAGGACCGGGCTTTACCGCGTTGCCCTCACTACGACCAGCAAACAGAAAGAAGCAGAAAACCTTCTCAGTGATGCCAGGTCCAAAGGATTCTCAGGCGCCTGGCTGCTCGCCAAATAGTTTCAGCACGTGTCAAAAAAGAAGCTGATCCATTTCAAGGAAAATCTGTCTTTCCCATTTCTTTTTCAATGCAGGTATCACGAACTCAACACGCCTTTTCCTTTGCAGGGATGCTGGAATGAAAAGTTCTTCGCGAATTCCAATCCTATAGTCCTTGAACTGGGTTGCGGAAAAGGGGAATACACGGTTGGGCTTGCAAAGGCATATCCCGATAAAAATTTCATCGGCATAGACATCAAGGGTGCCCGTCTTTGGAGAGGTTGCAGGACCGTAAAGGATGAGAACCTCGGTAATGTTGCTTTTATACGCAGCCTGATCGATTATATTGAATATTTCTTTTCGGAGGGGGAAGTTTCAGAAATATGGATTACTTTTCCCGACCCCCAGCCAAACAAGGAAAGGCAGCGGCTAACTTCAACCCGGTTCCTTGAAAAATTTCAGAGAATAATGAAGCCCGGCGGGGTTATTTATCTTAAAACCGACAGCGCTGAATATTATGATTTTACATTAAGGACAATCAGTGAAAACGGGTTCCTGCTGGGATATAAAACCGATGACCTTTATCATTCGGGAACAAAAGAAGACGTTGTTAACTATCAGACATATTACGAGAACAGGTGGCTTGGAATGGGAAAGAAGATCTGCTACCTCAGGTTCAGCTTTATGAATACCAAATAACCGGCATATGAATAAAATTATAACCACAGTCCTGATCATTCTTACCGTTGCACCCTTATTGTTAAAAGCTGAGGAGGGCATGTGGCCTGCTCTTTTCCTTGGGCGGAAGATTGCCGAAATGCAGAAATTGGGACTTAAACTGGGGGCCGATGACATTTACAGCATCACAAATTCTTCATTGAAAGATGCTGTTGTTCAGTTTGGCAGCGGATGTACCGGTGTGCTGGTCTCAGAAACAGGATTGCTGCTTACCAATCATCATTGTGGTTTCGGTTACATACAAAAGCAAAGCAGTCTTGAACATGACTACCTGACCCATGGTTTCTGGGCCCTCTCAAGGGAAGAAGAACTCCCTAATCCCGGCCTTTCAGTCACTTTTTTGGTAAGGATGGAGGATGTAACAAACAAAGTTATGGAAGGAGTTTCGCCGGCGGTGTGCGAACAGGACCGCAATAAGGTTATTAAAAAAAATATTGAACAAATCGAGAAGGAAGCGATTAAAGGTACAGGTTTCGAGGCAAAGGTCAAGCCCTTCTATTACGGCAACCAGTATTTCCTCTATATCAGCGAAGTCTTTAAAGATGTCAGGCTGGTTGGTGCCCCGCCATCAGATATCGGCAGCTTTGGGGGCGATACCGATAACTGGGCCTGGCCGAGGCATACGGGAGATTTCTCTGTTTTCAGGATCTATGCCTCAAAGGAAAATAAACCTGCAGAATACTCTAAAGACAATGTTCCCTATAAACCAAAAAAATATCTTTCCGTTTCATTAAAGGGAGTGGAAAAAGGTGATTTTACGATGGTTTTCGGATTTCCGGGTACAACCAGGGAATATCTTACATCTTACGGCATCGATCTGATTGCATACAAGGAGAATCCTGTCAAAGTGAGTTTCAGGCAGAAGAGGCTGGATATTATTGAAGCTGCCATGTCGGCCGATCCGAAAACAAGGATTCAATATGCTTCAAAAAGGGCCAGGATCGCTAACGGCTGGAAGAAAATGATGGGAGAGAGCCGTGGCATCATGAGGCTTGCAACCCTGGAGAATAAGCATGAAGAGGAGAAGGGTTTTAATGCATGGGTAATTGCAGACCCGGAAAGGGAAAAGAAATATGGTAAACTGTTTCAGACCGCCCAAAGCATTTATCAACGCATGTATCCATTTGACATTGCCGGGATCTATATTACTGAAGGTTTCAGGGGCATTGAACTGTTGACATTTGCAGGCAGTTTTAATGACATTATTAAACAGTCGTCCCAAAAAAATGTCAACCGGCCAGATTTGATTAAACTCGCAGTGAATCTCATGGCAGCAAGCAATACCTTTTATAAGGACTATCAGCAAAATACCGACAAACAGGTGGCTTTGGCATTACTGGAAAAGATTTCCGGTGAAATGGATCCTTCTTTTAAACCAGATTATTTTACCCGGGTCGAAAAGAAAGTAAAGGGGAACTGGGAAGAATTTGTGAACGGTTTGTTTTCAGCTTCCATCTTTGCCGACAGTTCAAGGCTTTTTAAAATTTTATCGGACCCCGGGGCAAAAACAATTAAAAAACTGGGCAATGATCCGGCTTACCTTCTGTCTGCCTCTGCGTCAGGCATCATGGATAAGAAAGTAAGCCCGCTGACGTTGGAATGCAACGGGAGAATTGACAGTCTTCAGCGTATTTATACCGAAGGGTTGATGGCTTATAAAAACGATAAGACATTTTATCCCGATGCAAACTCCACTTTTCGTATCGCTTTTGGTAAAGTTGATGATTATAGTCCGGCCGATGGCATCAACTACAATTATTTCACCACGACCAAAGGGATCCTGCAAAAGGAGAACCCCGATATCTATGACTATGTAGTGGAACCCAGGCTTAAAGCCCTGATCCAGGGCAGGGATTTTGGGCAGTACGCCGATAAGGACGGAACAATGCATGTAGCCTTTACAGCTTCAAACCACACTACCGGGGGTAATTCAGGAAGCCCGGTCCTGGACGGGAATGGCCGGCTGATAGGTCTGAATTTCGACAGGAATTGGGAAGGAACAATGAGCGATCTGCAGTACGATCCTGACCAATGCCGGAATATAGTTCTCGACATACGCTATTGCCTCTTCATTATCGACCGTTTTGCGGGGGCTCAAAGGCTTATTGATGAGATGAAGCTTATGAAAGAATGAGCCTTCAGAAACTTTTACCAAACAGGTTTACCAGGGCGTTTGTGATGGTGGGGTATTTGAAATGAAACCCCATAAGGGTAAGTTTGCCAGGCAGGACTTTGTGACCTTTAAGTAATAGAACGGAACCTTCACCGTATATAAGTTTGAGGATCCCGCCCGGGAGGGCCAGGAATACAGGTTGTTTCAATACTTTCCCGAAAGTCGAACTGAATTCTGCATTGGTAACCGGATAGGGGCTTACGAGATTCACGGGGCCGCTGAGTTCATTGTGTTCAATAATGAACAGGAAAGCATTTACCAGGTCTTTTATATGGATGAAAGAGATCCATTGGCTGCCTTTCCCGATTTTTGCGCCAAGTCCAAGGCTGAAAGGAAGGTACATGCTGCTCAGGGCTCCTCCGTCTTCACCCAGCACCATCCCCATCCTTGGAATCACAACCCTCACTGTTCCCGGGGCATTGAGAGCTTCCATTTCCCAATCCCTGCAAACATTTCCCAGGAAACTGTCGGAAAAAGAAGTGCTGTCCTCATCATGGGTACGGGTATTGTCATAGATATCGGTTCCTGAAACCGAGATCAGCAGCCCGGGCTTCACTGAACTTTCCCGGATGGCATTAACAATTTTATTGGTGGAACCTATACGGCTGTCGTAAATTTCCTTTTTATACGCCTCGTCCCATCGCTTTGAGATACTTGCTCCTGCCAGGTTGATGACAACATCGCAACCTTCAATTTTTTCTTTCCGGAATTCATCAGCAGGCATGCCGAATGATCCACGGTTGATTGATTTTGTTGTCCAGCCTTTTTCATGACAGGCCCTGGTCAGGGCTTTGCCAATAAAACCGCCTGCGCCACTGATGGAAACTATCATAACATTTTTTTGTAAAGTTACTAAAGAATCGTGCTTAATTACCGGCTTAATATTTTTTATGGCAGGCACGTTAGCTACTGATATTTATATAAATTTGCTTATCTTTACTATGTATAAACCCATCAAACGGGAAACTGAACAGACTTGATTGCATGAGCACCAGCGAAGAGAACACCAAATTATTCAGTGAATTTCCAGCAATTCCCACTTCTGAATGGGAAAAGAAGATTATTACAGATCTTAAAGGAGCCGATTATAATAAAAGGCTTATCTGGAATACCGGGGAGGGAATCCAGGTCAGGCCCTATTACCGTGCAGGTGATATCGATAACCTCGGCTACATTGATCAATTGAAAGATGAAAATCCACAGATCTTTAACTTTGGGAGTGTGAATGACTGGCTGATTTGCCAGGACATAAGTACCGCCGATGTTGAGCAGGCAAACCGCCTTGCGATTGATGCAGTTCAGCACGGTGCGGATGCTGTTGCCCTTAACGCAAGGGAAATTGCCACACACAAACAAATGTCGGCACTTTTGCAGGGGATTGACCTGTTGAAAACCCGGGTATATTTTAAAAGTTCTAAATCGTTTCCCCTGACGCTGGAGCTTTTCTTTTATGAAGTAAGCGCGAGGGGATTGAATGCTGAACTTGTAAAGGGGGGGATAAATTTCGACCCTTTGTCGTATTTACTTCTTCACGGAGATTTCTATGTGAGTTATAACCACAACCTGGAAGAAGCCGAGTATCTCCTGAATACCATCAGCAAACGTCTGCCCCAATTCAAATCAATAAGCATCAACGGACAATATTTTCAAAATTCCGGTTCCACTCTTGTCCAGGAACTGGGCTTCAGCCTCGCATCGGCCAATGAATATATTACTTCGCTGACTGCTAAGGGATTAACAATAGATTCACTGGCTCCGAATTTTTTATTTCATTTTGCCTGTGGTTCAAATTATTTCATGGAAATTGCCAAGTTAAGAGCTGCCAGGATATTATGGGCAAAAATTGTTGAGCAATACAATCCGAAGAATCCGGGTTCATTGAAAATGTTCATTCATTCTTCCACTGCTTCATGGAACAAGACAATTTTCGACCCCTATGTCAACCTTTTAAGGACCACCACTGAAAGTATGTCGGCTGCACTAGGTCAGGCCGACTCCATTTCAGTTGGCCCTTTCGATATTCCATTCAGGCAGCCTGATGATTTTTCATCCAGGATAGCCAGGAACCAGCAGCTTATTCTCAAGGAGGAATCGTATCTTAACCGGATCAGCGACCCGGCTGCAGGTTGTTATTATATTGAAAGCCTTACCGACGGCCTTGCACAGAATGCCTGGGACCTGTTCAGGGAAGTTGAAAGAATGGGTGGGATGATAGAAGCGATTAAAGCAGGGTATGTACAGGATGAAGTCGAAAAGGCCTGCCGGAGAAAAGAATCTGACATCGCCGAGCGAAAATCTGTTCTTATCGGTACCAACCAGTTTCCTGAATTAAAGGAGGTGATGATTGGGAAAATAGAGAACCTTGAATGCCATGAAGCAAATGATAGTTCCAAATATAAAAAGATTCATCCGGTACGTGTTTCGTCTTCGCTGGAGAATCTCAGGTTATCTACCGAGAAATATATCAGCCTGGGCAACAGGAGACCCGAGGTTTTTCTTTTCACTTATGGCAATCTTGCAATGGCGAGAGCCAGAGCAGGTTTTGCAACGAATTTTTTCGGATGTGCAGGGTTAGCAGTCACTGATAATACCGGATTTGAAACAATAGATGAAGGGATAGCGGTTGCCGTCGGAAAGAATCCCGATATAGTTGTATTGTGCAGCTCCGACGAAGAATACGAAGAGATTGCTTCCAGGGCGATCCCCAGGTTGAAAACTGCAATGCCGGGTCTTATTATTGTCGTTGCAGGCTACCCGAAAGATAAACTGGATGTGTTAAAACAGGCCGGAGTAGATGATTTTATTCATGTTCGAAGCAACCTGATTGAAAGCCTGAGAAAGTTTTGTGAGCAAATTGGTATTCCGTTAAAATAAACAATTTAATTACGGGAATGTTATGGATCAGAACCAGAAAATGAACGATAATAACCCCAAGCTGGAAAAGAAACTGGCTATTCTTGTCGTAGAAGATAATGCGATCAACCTGAGGCTTATTACTGCCGCCCTGACCAGGGCAGGTCATAAAGTTGATACTGCAACTGACGGGCAGATTGCTTTGGATAAGTTCAGGGTAAATTCCTATGATGCCATTTTGATGGATATCATGATGCCGGTTATGGATGGGCTCACTGCAACCCGGGAGATCCGTAAAGCAGAGACAGAGAGAATTTCCGGACAGGATAAAAAGGTAAAGATCATTGCGATAACAGCCAATGCCTTTGAAGATGACCGTAACAAATTTTTTGAAAGCGGGATGGATTTTTATATGAATAAACCCATCGAGATAGAGGAATTGAACAGGATCCTTCAATTATAACAGTATTAACCCCATCAGAGGAGGGTAAGTGAACAGGAGCTACTTTCTTAAAGTTATTATAATCCCATCGGTTACATATTTTGTAATGGTTGGATTATACATTCTGTTTACGAGTTATTCAGAAAGGGAGAGGATCATCTCGGAGGTAGACCACCGGCTTATAATTGCAGCTTCCAATATCAGCCAGGTACTCGATCCCACATTTTTTGACAGGGCGACCGACTCCGGCACTATCACGGCAGAAGAGCACCTTAAGAATATCCTGGAACTTTCACGAAATGTGAAAACATCAGGGTTGACTTATCTGTATGCTACAGTTGTGCGTAACGGCAAGGTCTTCTTCATCGCTTCAAGTGCCAAAGATGAAGAGTTTTTAAAACATAAACTGCCAACATACTGGCAGGCTTATCCTGAGGCTACTTCTGAGTTTGTTAAAACCATTAATTCAAGCCAGCCAACCTTTGAAAGATCTGAAGATCGCTGGGGAAAATTTGAGAGTGCAATCATTACCCGTACGTCACCGGGGGGAAACCGATACCTCGTCGGTGCCGATATGGATATTTCTTATATCAACGAACACATACTTTCGCGCATCCCTTACATTATCATGCGTGCATTGTTTTTCCTTGTCATTGTTGGCCCTTTCTTTTACTTCCTCACAAAATACTATAAGAAGAACACGGCCACACTAGAAGAGAAGATTCAGGAACGAAGGGCTGCCGAAAAGCAACTTGAGGACTATAAGGTCCACCTTGAAGAAATAATTCAGTCGAGGACCGAACAGCTTCAGGAGGAAGTCAGGGAGAGGAAGCTGATGTCGGAAGAGTTGCAGGTTGCCAAGGAAATTGCCGTTAAAGAGAGCCGGGCCAAATCAATCTTCCTGGCTAACATGAGTCATGAGATCAGGACGCCCATGAATGGAGTGATCGGGATGACCAATATCCTGAAGGAAACAGAACTTACAGAGGAACAGAAGGAATACCTTGAAATAATTGAGATTTCAGGGAACAACCTGCTTTCTATCATTAATGATATTTTAGACTTTTCAAAGATTGAGGCCGGCCAGGTAGAACTTGAAAACATTGCTTTTAACCTCAGGTATAATCTTGAAGAGGTGGTTAAGATGCTCCATGTGAGGGCCGAAGGAAAAGGCCTGAAGCTCTTCCTCACCATCTCATCCGACCTGCCTGACCTGATAAAAGGTGATCCGGTAAGGTTGAAACAGGTTGTAATGAATTTGGCTAACAATGCCATCAAGTTCACTGCAGAAGGCAGTGTCAGCATCTTTATCGAGCCTATCTGGCAGAATGAGGTGCAAATGATGGTTAAATGCCGTGTAGCAGACACAGGCCTTGGGATTTCAGAGAAGGGGCGCGAAAAACTGTTTAAAGAGTTTTCCCAAACCGATGTTTCAACCACCAGGAAATACGGCGGGACCGGGCTTGGCCTCAAGATTGCCTACGATCTGGTCAGGCTGATGGGGGGCGAGATAGGTGTTGAGAGCGAGGAAGGGAAGGGATCGGTTTTCTGGTTTACTGCCGTATTTGGCAAGATGCTGAAGTCGGAACTTGAGAAACTTGAAATCGAGAAACAGAAGGACGATGTAAAAAGCATTCCGATCCTTCTGGTTGAGGACAATTACATCAGCCAGAGAGTAGCCAGGACCTCTCTTGAAAAAGACGGTTTTACCAACCTTGAAATTGCAGAAAACGGCAGGGTTGCAATTCGCTTGTTCGAGAAGAAGGAATATGAGATCATTCTGATGGATATCAGGATGCCGGTCATGGACGGGCTCGAGGCAACCGAAAAGATCCGGGAGCTGGAACGGATTAATCCGCAGAGGAGGGCATCCTACATCGTTGCATTTACAGCGTACGCAGTGGAAGGAGACAAAGAGCGTTTCCTTGAAGCGGGTATGGATGACTACGTAGCAAAACCATTCCAGCCTGAAGAATTGGTCAGGGTCATTACAAAATTTGCCGGGAAAAGGGAATACCGTAAACAAAGGGCTTTAAATATTTTACTGGCGGAGGATAATAAAATCAACCAGAAGGTTGCGATCAAGACACTGGAAAGTTTCGGGCATAAAGTTGATCTTGCTGAAACCGGTTTGCAGGCCCTTGAAAAATTTCAGAACAACGATTATAATATTATCCTGATGGACGTGGAGATGCCGGAAATGGACGGTATTGAGACGACCCAGATGATAAGGAAAATGGAGCGGGAGGATGTATTGAATGGGGTACCGAAAAGAAGGATTAAAATCGTTGCCCTTACAGCATCAACCACCAAGGAAGACCGGGAAAGGTGTATCGCATCAGGCATGGATGATTATATCAGCAAACCGTTCAGGCAATCAGAACTTGTACGAGCATTAAATATTTAACCCTGCACCATATGAAAAAACTGATCGTATTGATTTTTATTTGTTTCACTTCAATATATCAGCTCTATGCCCAGGATGAACAGGCGCTGAAGGAAGCTGAAGAATCGGTTGGTGATAAGTCAGCTACCCTGAATTTCGGAGCCGATATCATGAGCCGTTACATCTGGAGAGGGATTGATTTCGGGAATTCCCCTGCCATCCAGCCAAGTATTTACTTTAGCTGGAGGGGATTGAATGTTGGGGCCTGGGGATCTTATTCCTTTGCACCGCACAGAATCATGATCAATGATTCGGTTTCGGTGAATATGGGCAATTACGCTGAAATGGACATGTACGTTTCGTATACCTTAAAATGGTTCACACTGATGTTTTTTGATTATTTCGTACCGAACGGACTGGACCCAAATTACACAGGGCTCCAGGGGTACCAGTATTTCAATTACGATAAAAAAACCACGGGCCATACATTTGAAGTCTCCCTTACTTTTACCGGGCCCTCGGCGTTTCCAATCAAATTCTATGCCGGCACACTCGTATACGGCAATGATAAAGCCAAGGATACCCTGGGCTTTTACGGAGATGAGAACAAAAATAATTTCTCAACTTATCTTGAGCTGGCCTATCCTGTCACCTTAAAAAAGCTCAAGATGGACCTGAACTTCTTTGCCGGGGGCACCCCGTTCGGAGGCAGCTGGTACGGCCCCAAAGCCGGTTTTACCAATGTGGGGATCACAGCCAAAAAGATGATCCCTATATCAAAGAGTTATTGCCTGCCGGTTCAGGCATCCCTAATAACAAACCCGGCAGCCCAAAAAGTCTTTCTTGTATTCGGGATTTCGTTTTAAAGTAAAAGCTACAACAACTACAATGAGAATTGATTTTAAGGATATTGATTTCAGATCGGCAATCAAACCACTGGGGCATCAGAATGAAGGTGAAAAAGAACCGGCAAGGGAACCATGGGTAACAGCCGAACATATCCCGGTTAAGGCCTCTTATACCAGGGATGATTTAGCCGGTATGGAGCATTTGAATTATGCTGCCGGCCTCCCGCCTTTCCTTCGCGGGCCTTACTCTACCATGTACGTCATGAGCCCGTGGACTATCAGGCAGTATGCTGGTTTTTCAACAGCCGAGGAATCAAATGCTTTTTACCGCAGGAACCTTGCGGCCGGTCAGAAAGGCCTTTCGGTTGCATTTGACCTGGCCACGCACCGGGGTTATGATTCCGATCATCCGAGGGTCGTAGGGGATGTGGGCAAAGCAGGTGTAGCCATCGACAGTGTTGAGGATATGAAGATCCTCTTTGACCAGATCCCCCTCGGGAAGATGTCAGTCTCGATGACCATGAACGGGGCCGTCTTACCGGTGCTGGCGTTTTACATCATCGCAGCCGAAGAGCAGGGCGTCCCCCTGTCAGACCTGAACGGCACGATCCAGAATGATATTCTGAAGGAATTCATGGTCAGGAACACATATATCTATCCCCCGACCCCTTCAATGAAGATCATCGCTGATATTTTTGAATTCTCTTCGAAGAACATGCCGAAATTCAACTCGATTTCCATCAGCGGTTATCATATGCAGGAAGCCGGTGCTACTTGTGACATCGAACTCGCCTATACCCTTGCCGACGGCCTTGAATACCTGAGAACGGGGATTAATGCCGGGATGGATATTGACACTTTTGCCCCCAGGCTTTCATTCTTCTGGGCTGCCGGCATGAACCATTTTATGGAAATTGCCAAAATGCGTGCAGGCAGGATGCTTTGGGCCAAACTGGTAAAGCAGTTTAATCCGAAGAATCCCAAATCAATGGCATTACGCACCCATACTCAAACATCAGGCTGGAGCCTTACCGAGCAGGATCCTTTCAATAATGTTGCCAGGACCTGTATTGAAGCCCTGGCAGCTGCATTGGGCCATACGCAGTCATTGCATACCAATTCGCTTGACGAGGCCATCGCCCTGCCCACCGATTTCTCAGCCCGTATTGCCCGTAACACGCAGTTATACATCCAGGAAGAAACCCAGGTTTGCCGCTCACTCGATCCATGGGCCGGATCGTATTATGTGGAAACCCTCACAAATGACATTGCACACAATGCATGGCGCCTCATCAGGGAAGTTGAGGAACTGGGGGGAATGGCCAAAGCCATTGAAACAGGCATCCCTAAAATGAGGATTGAAGAAGCAGCTGCCAGAAAACAGGCAAGGATTGATTCGGGGAAAGACAGGATCATTGGTGTGAACATGAACCGGCTTGAAAAGGAAGATCCTATAGACATTTTAAATATTGACAATACAGCCGTGCGGGAATCCCAGATCATCAGGCTTAACCAGCTTAAGGCTTCAAGAAACAACCAGGAGGTCCAGAATGCGCTTGATGCACTTACACGTTCAGCCGAAACAGGAGAAGGGAACCTGCTTGCATTATCGGTAGATGCGGCACGCAAACGTGCCACCCTGGGTGAGATTTCATTTGCGTTAGAAAAAGTATTCGGGAGGTATAAAGCTGTGATCCGTAGTATTTCAGGAGTGTATTCTTCGGAGTCGGGCGATAGCGAGTCGTTCAGGAAAGCTCGTGCCCTGGCTGATAAATTTGCCGAGATGGAAGGCCGCCGGCCAAGGATCATGATAGCAAAGATGGGACAGGACGGCCATGACAGGGGAGCCAAGGTAGTTTCAACCGGATATGCCGATATTGGCTTCGACGTGGACATTGGGCCCCTTTTCCAAACCCCGGCAGAATCAGCGAAACAAGCTGTGGAAAACGATGTCCACATACTCGGTGTTTCCAGTCTTGCCGCCGGGCATAAAACCCTGGTACCTCAGGTCATCGAGGAGCTCGCCAAGCTGGGGAGGGAGGATATCCTTGTGATCGTGGGCGGGGTGATCCCTCCCCAGGATTATGAATTTCTATATAAAGCAGGGGCGGCCGCAATTTTTGGTCCGGGGACGGTGATCTCCGATGCTGCCATTAAGCTTTTGGATATTCTTATTGAAAGCAGGAAGTAACGCTGCCTTCTTATGATCCCTGAGGAAATAGAACAATACTGCGAGGCGCATTCAAGCCCTGAACTTTCTTTCCTGGCTTCCCTTAATCGTGAAACCCATCTGACCCAGGTTTATCCGCGCATGATCTCCGGGCCAATGCAGGGAACACTTCTCCGTTTCATTTCCAGTATGATCAAACCTGGAAAGGTGCTCGAGATAGGCACATTTACCGGATATTCGGCAATCAGCCTGGCCCTGGGCGGAGCAGGTATTGTTCATACAATTGAAGTCAACCCTGAACAGGAAAATATCATCCGAAGGTATCTTAAAGAAGCAGGTGTTGAAAACCGGGTGACACTTCATATCGGGGATGCGATGAAAATCATTCCCGCTTTAAACGAAAGATGGGACCTTGTTTTTATTGATGCCGACAAACCGAATTATCTCAATTATTACAACCTGGTTTTTCCCATGGTAAGGCAGGGGGGATGGATACTTGCCGATAACGCATTATGGGACGGGAAAGTGATATCCGCCGGCACTAAAGATAAAGATACGCTTGGAATTATCGAATACAATGAATTTGTTCAGAATGATACCAGGGTGGAAAACCTGCTTCTTCCGTTTCGCGACGGGTTGATGATTGCCCGTAAAATCTAACCGACTTTATAATCGTACTTTACCTGTGCCAGTTCCTCATTGGCCTTGACAATCTTCTTCTTAAGGTCTTCTTTGAATTTCAGCAGTTTCTGGTACAGGGCAGGATCGGAACCTGCGAGAATTTCAACGGCAAGGATGGCGGCATTCATAGAAGCGTTGATGCCTACCGTGGCAACCGGGATCCCCGGGGGCATCTGTACAATGGCCAGGAGGGAGTCGAGGCCTTCAAGCGTGGCTTTTACGGGTACACCGATCACCGGTACCGAAGTCATTGCGGCGATCACCCCGGGCAAATGGGCGGCCATCCCGGCAGCGGCAATGATAACCCGGATCCCGCGATTATGTGCGGCTTTTGCAAATTCTTCCACTTTCTCGGGAGTGCGGTGGGCCGACAAGGCATTGATTTCAAACGGCACCTGCATATCGTTCAGGAACTTTGCTGCAGCTTCCATGACCGGAAGATCAGAAGTGCTTCCCATGATAATACTTACCAATGCTTGCATAATTTTTCGTTTTTTTGCAAAATTAGTCAGAAAAACAGATTTCCCTAAAAATAAAAACCTATGAAAAAAACTTTGGCTCTTATTACAGCTGCCTTGATCCTTTGCCTTGGAACAACAGCTTTTGCGGCGCAAATCAATGATTTCACCGCACTCATGAATGCCCTGAGAAACGGCGAAACAGTAAAGGTCGTGATGAAATACGGAAAATGCAGGCTGGTTTCAGATGGGGTGGAACAGGAAAAATCACCCGATGCCACCGGCGGGATGGCTATTGAAGCCTGGGAATATTTTGAAACAGGCGTGGTCCATAACAAGCAGGCTTTTGTCACTTTCTCAGTTTCTTCACTTATCCAGAACCCTAAAGGCAATGGCTATGTTTATGACTATGTAAAAGTGAGGATCAACGCCGACAATACCGTAAAGATCCTGGCCCAATACATCAATCCGAAGAATTTTAAAACGGTCATGGATGAAACATTCACAGGCATTATTAATGACGGAAAAAACGATGGGGGAGTCTTTCTTTATTAACTTTGTTAAATGGTTAATACAAATGGCAAACCCGCCCCTTTAAAGGTCAGGGATAAATTCTTCAGACTTTACCTGGAGAAGGAAAAGATTGACAGGATAGTCAGCGGCATTGCCGGCCGCATTGACCTGGATTATCAGGGAAAGATCCCTTTGTTCCTGGGTATCCTCAACGGGGCATTTATCTTTGCGTCCGACCTGTTGAGGAAGGTAAACATCCCCTGCGAAATATCATTTGTAAAATATTCTTCATACCAGGGCATGGCAAGCGGGGAAAAAGTAAACAGGCTGCTGGGCCTTAACGAAACGATCAGGGGCCGCGATATAATCATCGTCGAAGATATCGTGGATACCGGGCTAACTATGGCACAACTGCTTGCCGACCTGAAGGCCTATGAACCTGCAAGTGTGAAAATGGCCTGTTTCTGTTTTAAAAAAGATGCTTTCAGGGAAAATTTCAGTATTGATTACTGCGGATTGGAGATCCCTGATTTATTTGTTGTGGGATATGGCCTCGATTACGACGGAGCGGGCCGTAATTTTCCTGATATTTACCAGTTGGATGAAACTCTTTGATAAACTAACATAAATTGATAATCAATGCATAACCTTATTTTATTTGGTCCCCCGGGAGCGGGTAAAGGGACCCAGGCAGTTAAAATCGCACAAAAATATAACTGGAAGCATATTTCAACAGGTGACATCCTCAGGGCTGAAGTGGGCCAGGGAACCCCTCTCGGCCTCCAGGTTAAAGCCGTAATGGAGGCAGGGCACCTCGTTTCGGATGAGCTGCTGATTGAAATTATCAGGTCGGTATTCCTTAAGAATGAGGATGCCGAAGGATTTGTTTTCGACGGATTTCCCCGCACCCTGAACCAGGCACATGAACTCGACAAGTTGCTGAGCCGGCTGAATCATTCGGTGAAACAGGTCCTTTCGCTTGAAGTGGACGAAGAAGAACTTGTTAAACGCCTTATAAAGAGGGCGATGGAACAGGGCCGGGTTGATGACACCGAAGAAGTCATCAAAAACAGGCTGGTACAGTATCACAAGCATACCAAGCCCCTTCAGCAATATTACCAGGACAAAGGTATCTATACCGAAGTTTACGGAGTAGGAGGGATTGACGATATTTTTGAAAGCCTTTGCAAAGCGATCAGGAAATAAGAATTAAAACATAAGGATTTCATGTCTGAATCAAACTTTGTCGATTATGTAAAGATCTTCTGCGCTTCCGGGAACGGAGGGGCCGGGTCGAAACACTTCCTGAGGACCCGGCTGACAGCCAGGGGCGGCCCCGACGGAGGTGACGGAGGCAGGGGAGGCCATGTTATCCTCAAAGGGAACAGCCAGCTGTGGACTTTACTTCACCTGAAATTCACCAAACACATCCGTGCAGGCCATGGAGTGAACGGCGCTAAAAGCCTGCAAACAGGTGCATACGGTAAGGACATCACTATCGAAGTCCCCCTTGGCACTGTCGCAAGGGATGCCGAAACCATGGCTTTCGAATGCGAGATCACCGAAGATGGACAGACCCATATCCTTGTGCCGGGCGGGAGAGGCGGACTCGGGAACGATCATTTCAAATCGGCTACCCACCAGGCTCCCAGGTATGCCCAGCCGGGAGAACCCGGGATTGAAGGCTGGAAGATACTTGAGCTGAAACTGCTTGCCGATGTAGGGCTCGTTGGCTTCCCCAATGCAGGGAAATCTACGCTTTTATCCGTTATATCAGCGGCAAAACCCGAGATAGCCGATTATCCTTTCACTACGCTTGTCCCCAACCTTGGAATAGTGAAATACCACGACAACAGGTCCTTTGTCATGGCCGACATACCCGGTATCATTGAGGGGGCGCATGAAGGGAAAGGTATTGGCCTGAGGTTCCTGAGGCATATTGAACGGAACTCGGCCCTGCTCTTCATGGTTCCTGCCGACAGCAAGGATATCCGCCAAGAATACGGGATCCTGCTGAAGGAACTCGAGATGTACAACCCCGAACTGCTTGATAAATCAAGGATACTGGCAATTACCAAATCAGATCTTGCCGACGAGGAAATTGTAAGGGAACTGAAAAAAGAACTTCCGCCCGATATTCCTTACGTGTTTATCTCATCGCATAAGAAAACAGGCCTGCTCAAACTCAAAGGGATGCTTTGGGATGCGCTGAATCAGTGAACGGTGAACGGTGAACAGATAATGAAGTCATACATCCTCCATATCTTCTTCTGATGCTGGACAAGCTCCTGACATTCGACCGTTCGCTTTTTCTTACCCTCAACGGGATTCACACACCCTGGCTGGATCCGGTAATGTACTGGGCCAGTAATACACTGGTATGGATACCCCTTTTTGTCTTTCTGGCCGGCCTTGTAATTGATACATTCCGTTACAAGGCAATAACCGTTATTGCAGCCCTTGCGCTGATGATCACAATCTCAGATCAGTTATCCAACCTGGTTAAGGATGATACTCAAAGATTAAGGCCTTCAAACGAACCTGCGTTGGCGGCAGGCGTCCATATTGTTAAAGAATACAGGGGAAGCGATTTTGGCTATTACTCGGCCCATGCTTCCAACACTTTTGCCCTGGCCGTATTTCTTATCATCCTGTTTCAGAAAAGGTACAGGTACCTGTACCTTCTTCTGATAGGCTGGGCATCACTGATGAGCTATACCAGGATATACCTTGGGGTTCATTATCCCATCGATGTTTTAAGCGGTGCAGCCATCGGCAGCCTGCTGGGATGGTTTACCGGGAGGATAACGATTTATCTCCTCTCCCTTCAGGGGAAGGGTATCAATCCAGTTTAAACACGAGTCCTATATTTGCATACGTCGAGTTATATCCGAACTCCCCGGATATCCCAAGCTCAGGGGTGAAGAAGTAGGATGCCCCGAAGAAAACCCCGAAATATGGATAGAACGGTGCAGGGGTATGATACCCTTCATTGGCGTCATGGCTGTTCATGCAAAGCCCGAATCCCAGGGGAACGCCCGCATATGTATCAAGGCCCTTCACATCCCATCCGTAATGGTAAGCGCTCCTGGCTCCAACAATGAAATTGAACCAGTTCTCATGCCAGCTGCTGCCGTAAGTGTGCCAGAAATATGAAAAGCTTGCTTCGGCTCCCAGGGTGATTACGCCCGGACCCACTTCCCACATTCCTTTTTCAAATGAAAATTTTGCAGCGGGACCAAAGCCTGATCCATTGCCGAAAAACGGTGTGCCGGCGCCAAAACCGGCATTAAGAAGCCATGTATCTTCCTTCATAGGGCTCATGGGACCATTCTGTGCGTTCACAGAAGGGGTTATTACAAATAAAACAACAATACATAAAGTGAATCGCAGGATGAGTTTCTTTGTGTTCATGACGGGAAAAAATTAGCTGTTCGTTTTTAATTGTTTCAATTCAAAAACGACAGGAGGAAGGAAAAAGTATATGCGGATTCAATGCCTCAGGGCAGCAAGCTGGGTAAAGAGTTCAATCTCCTGCGGGCTAAGGTTCTGTGGGACGTCAATGATGATCTTAAGATAAAGATCCCCGAATTCATTTTTCTTCCTGTAAACGGGCATCCCCAGTCCTTTCATGCGCAGGACCTTCCCATTCTGGGTTTCCTTCGGGATTTTCATTGTAACATTTCCCTTCGGCGGATGTACGTTTACTTCCCCTCCGAGAACTGCCATATACAAGGGAACATGAAGGTCACAATAGAGGTCATTCTCCCTGATCTCAAACACATTGTCAGGAAGGATCTTCACATGCATATAAAGGTCGCCGGGTTCACCGCCCCTCCTGCCCTGGGCTCCTTTGCCTTTAACACGCAGCACCTGGCCGTCATAGACGCCCTGGGGGATAGTCACGCTGAGTTGTTCGTCTCCCAGGGTGATCATCCGTTTGGACCCCTTGTAGGCACCTTCAATGGAAACCTCGAGGCTCGCTTCATAATCCTGGCCTTTCACAGGCCTTCCCCCTGAGCGTCCCCTGCCCTGGTTTGAATAATCTCCCCCGAAATCCTGTCCATAAGCCCCTCCGAAAAACGAATTGAAGAAATCCGAAAAATCAGACCCTCCAAAATCTTCGGCGCCGTATGTGCGGGAATAGTCTTTCCCGCCTCCCTGTCTCGCCCACTTGCTGAAATCAGCGCCCTCTCCGGAAGTCTGCTCATATTGCTTCCAGTTTGAACCAAGGGTGTCATATTTTTTCCTTTTTACAGGATCTTTCAGTACTTCATATGCTTCTCCCATCTCCTTGAACTTCTCCTCGGCTTGTTTGTTGCCGGGATTTTTATCGGGATGGTATTTCACCGCCAGTTTACGATAAGCTTTTTTGATCTCAGCCTCGGTAGCGGTTTTTGAAATACCTAAGAGGCTGTAATAATCCTTGAAATCCATTATTTAATTTTTAATCAGTGGTGGTTAGTTTAATCGGGATCAGTACCATCATAAACCCTTTATGGGCAAGACGGTTCTGCAAAGTTAACTGAGTTTGGCTATGAAGCATCCTGGTAAGGGATGAAGGGCGGGTGAAAATGGCATTTCCAATGAAAAAAATAACCCGATTATATTTGTTCACAACCTTTTTTGAAAGTTCCTTTACCTCGTCGGCTATATCGGTACCTATTGCATAATAGCTGTCGGCAAAACATCCGTAAGCCCGGGCAAGTTCTTCGTATTTTTTCAGGTTATATTTAACGTCTTCTTCAAGGTTCTGAAGCTCAGCCTCACCTTTAAAGGTCCCGGAATCGACCATCCCGACCGAGATAAAGATAAAGTTCTTGTATTTCTCAAAATCTTCACGGATTTTAAGGAAGGTGTGGATCCCGATGCCGTTGAAATCGTTTACACATATGCATGCGGTATGCATATCCGGATTAAATTCGGGAGGTTCCCTATGGGATTTCTCATATCCAAGCATTGCTCCTTCAACCTGGCGGAACATCTTCAGGTCAAGCTGGCCGAGCAGTGTTGCGGCTTTGTCATAATGGCCTTTTACCTTTACTACAAAGAGAATGAGGCTTGAGGTTATGAGTATGGTAAGCCATCCGCCTTCACCGAATTTAATAAAGAGCACCGTACACAGAATACTTAAAGTCAGGAAGAACCCAAGTCCGTTAATAAGAAGTTTCGTGAACCAGGATCCTTCATTTTTCTTTACCTGCCACCAATGGCGTACCATCCCTGCCTGTGAAAGGGAGAAGGTTACAAACACGTTGATGCTGTATAATACTATCAGGGTGTTCACGCTACCCCCGGTAACAAGGAGAATGAATGCAGCAGAAACAGCCATTAGGATTAATCCGTTCTGGGTCACAAGCCGGTCGGAAAGAACAGAGAACCTCCTTGGGAACCAGTTATCCTGGGCCATGTTGGATATGACCCTGGGGCCGTCAAGGAACCCGGTCTGTGCACCAACGAAGAGCAAGGCAGCCTCAGAAAGCAGGGTAATGACCACAAATGGCTGGCCTACCCATTTGTTCCATCCGGCAGTCATAGCTTCCAGGAGATTAGCATTCATGGTTTTGCCGGGAATGTGTTTCAGGTGAAACAAGGAATAAGCTACAAGTAACCCGAGGACGGTAATTCCAAGGGAGAATGCCATAAGCCGCATGGTTGCGATTCCTGTTTTGACCCTTGGTTCTTTCAGAATGACCATCGAATTGGAAACAGCTTCAATCCCGGTATAGGTCCCTGCGCCCATGCTATAGGCTCTTGCAAGAATGATGAGAACTGCAAAAGTGCCCATACTGTGGCTTGCCTGTTTGAATTCCCTTGTTGCATCAGGTACCAGGTTGATGAAATCCCTGGTATGGAAGAAAATCGGGTATACTATAGTAAAGGCGTGAGTGAGCAGGAAGACAATAAAAATAGGCAATAAGGAAAAAACCGATTCTTTGATTCCCCTCAGGTTTACAAGCAGCAATAAAAGGATTATTACAAGGGTAACCGAGAGTTTAAGATGCTGGTAGGCCGGTGGGAAATTGCTGAAAATGGCATCCACCCCGCTTGCAACGCTGATGGAAATTGTGAGGACGTAGTCAACGATCAGTGAACAGCCGGAAACCATTCCGAGCTTCGGATTCAGGAGTTTCGTTGCGACTTTATAACCGCCCCCGCCTGAAGGAAATAGCTTGATGATCTGTGAATAACTGCTGCTGATGATGGAGATGGTAAGCACCACCGCCAATGCAATGAAAATAGTCATCCCATGGTATTGGCCGAGTGCATTATAGGATTCTTCGGGGCCGTAACAGGATGAAGAAAGACCGTCGGAACCCAGTCCTACCCATGCAAGGATTGCAACAAGGGTGACCTTCTCAAAAATATTTTCATCTTTGAGATCTCTTGCCTTCCCTACAAAGAGCTTTCGTGCCCTTTCGGTAGTACTTAACCTTTCTCTTTGTTTCATCGGAAACAAAATTAACGGGCAAAAGTACGATGTTTAATTATATCGCGAATTAATCGGTCTGGGTAAGTTTTACCGGGATCAGCACCATCATGAATCCCTTATGGGCAAGACGGTTCTGCAAAGTGATCTGGGTCTGGTTGTGAAGCATGCGGGTAAGTGAAGAGGGTCGTGCAAAGATCGCATTGCCAACAAAGAAAATAACCCTGTGGTATTTGTGGACCACTTTCTTGGATAGTTCCTTCACTTCATCAGCAACGTCGGTGCCTATCGCGTAATAGCTGTCGGCAAAACATCCGTAAGAATGTGCAAGTTCTTCGTACTTTTTAAGATTGAATTTCACGCTGTCTTCAAGGTTCTGAAGTTCCTCTTCCCCCTTGAAAGTTCCCGTGTCAACCATCCCCACGGAAATGAATATAAAGTTTTTATAATTTTCGAAATCCTCCCTTATTTTAAGGAATGTATTAATGCCAACACCATTGAAATCGTTGACACAAATGCATGCGGTATGTGATTCCTGGTCAAATTCGGGTAATTCCCTGTTTGCTTTTTCCCAGGTAAGCATTGCGGGTTCAACCTGCCTGAACATTTTATGGTCCAGGCGGCCTATCAGTTTTGCAGCTCGGTCATAATGACTCCTTACCCTAAGTACAAAGAAAATCAGGCTCGATGTAATAAGTATGGTAAGCCAGCCGCCTTCAGTGAATTTCACGAAGAGAACCGTGCAAAGGATACTTAACGTAAGAATTAAACCTAAGCCATTAATAAGGAGTTTGGGGATCCAGTGCCCTTCTTTTCTCTTAACCTGCCACCAGTGGCGAACCATCCCTGCCTGCGAAAGTGTGAAAGTAATGAAAACGTTTATACTATAGAGAACCACCAGAGTGGTCACTTTACCTCCTGTAACAAGCAGTACAAACGAAGCTGCCACTGCCATGAGTATGAGGCCGTTCTGGGTCACCAGCCTGTCGGAGAGCACCGAGAAACGTCTTGGGAACCAGCTGTCCTGTGCCATGTTCGAGATAACCCTGGGGCCGCCCAGGAAACCTGTCTGTGCCCCTACAAACAACAATGCAGCTTCAGATATCAGCGTAATGATCACGAATGTTTGCCCGATCCACTTATTCCAGCCGGCTGTCATGGCTTCGAGCAGGTTGGCGTTCATGGTTTTACCGGGAATATGCTTAAGGTGAAACAGGGAATAGGCAGCAAGAAGACCTAATACGGTGATCCCCAGTGAGAAAGCCATCAGCCGCATTGTTGCAATCCCTGTTTTGACCCTGGGTTCTTTCAGGATAACCATGGAATTTGAAACAGCCTCTATCCCGGTATAGGTACCGGCTCCCATACTGTATGCTCTTGCTAAGATGAGCAAAACAGCAAATGTTCCCAAACTGTTGCTTGCCTGCTTGAATTCCCTGGTGGCATCAGGAACCATATTGATAAATTCCCTGGTATGAAACATGATGGGGTAAACGATCGCGAAAGCATGGGTAAGGAGGAAGATGATGAATATCGGCATGAGTGACATAACCGACTCCTTAACGCCCCTGAGGTTCAGAAGTAACAGGATAAGGATAATGCCCAGTGTTGTATACAGTTTATAAATCTGAAACGTGTCGGGGAAATTGCTGAATATGGCGTCCACGCCGCTGGCGACGCTGATGGAAATTGTAAGGATGTAGTCAACGATAAGGGAACAGCCTGAAACCATACCCAGACGGGGCGAGAGGAGTTTTGCCGCAACCTGGTAACCGCCCCCTCCCGAGGGAAACAGTTTTATGATCTGGGAGTAGCTGCTGCTGATGATGGCAATGGTGAGAACAACCGCAAGGGCAATAAAAATAGTCATCCCATGGTAATTGCCCAGGGCACGGTAGGCTTCTTCAGGACCGTAGCAGGAAGATGACAGCCCGTCGGAACCCAATCCTATCCAGGCCATGATGGCTACCAGCGTTACTTTCTCGAAGATGTTCTCATCTTTGAGATCACGCGCGTTGCCAACGAATACCTTTCTGATCCTCTCGGTTGTGCTAAGCCTTTCTCTCTGTTTCATCAGAAATGAAATTGACTGGCAAAAGTAACATGTTTAATCAAATAACAAACACTTTAAAAACCGGCTAATATCCGAATGAACGGCCTTCAATTTTATCAATTTTGATCTTCCACACACTTACCTCCCTGATGGAAGGAGGATTGAATTTAAACTCTTTCCCGCTGTATTGCGCCATAATGACCTTCAGCGCAGCAATTTTTTCCTCAGGATCAGTTATAAACTCCGCCTTACCGTATACCAGTACCGAACGGTACTTCATACTCCAGGAGCATGCCACATCCTCGTTCTGGTAACGGAGCAGGTGATCGGTGCTGAAATTTACACAAACCGATGGATTCTGCCTCAGGATGCTGATCTTTTTCCCGTGTTGTGCCCCGTGCATGTATACAAAACCTTCACTGAGACCAAAGTTCATCGGTATCACGTACGGAAGGTTCCCGTTTTCAACCAATGCCAGGTGGCACCATTGGCAACGCCTTATAATACCGAGCAACTCAGCTTCATTGGTTATTTCGTGGCGGCGCATAACAGCTCAGGTTTATCTGAATAATGCTTTATAGACTTCCTGTACCTTACTAACCGGGACGATCTCAATTGCATACCTGTTTTTATCAAGGGAGCGGGAATTGTATTTGGAAACAAAGATACGTTCAAAGCCCAGTTTTTCAGCTTCGGACACCCTTTGTTCAATGCGGTTGGTTGGCCTGATTTCACCGCTTAATCCTACTTCAGCGGCAAAACATGTTTTTGTATCAATTTGCTCATCCTGGTTTGATGACAGTATTGCAGCGACTATAGCCAGGTCAATGGCGGGATCGTCTACATCGAGGCCCCCTGCGATGTTGAGAAAGACGTCTTTATGTCCCAGCCTGAAACCGCTTCGTTTTTCAAGAACTGCAAGAAGCATGTTCAGCCGCCTCACATTAAATCCTGTTGTTGAACGCTGAGGTGTGCCGTAAACAGCAGTGGAAACAAGGGCCTGGGTCTCGATAAGCATGGGCCTCAGTCCTTCAACCATCGCAGCAATAGCGATCCCGCTAACTTTTTCATCATGCTGGCTTAACAGGATTTCAGAAGGGTTTGAGACTTCCCTCATCCCTGTGTCGTTCATTTCGTAGATGCCGAGTTCAGAAGTGGATCCGAAGCGGTTCTTCAGTGAGCGGAGGATGCGGTAACCGTAGTTCCTGTCGCCTTCGAACTGGAGTACGGTATCGACCATATGTTCAAGTATCTTCGGGCCAGCAAGGCTGCCGTCCTTCGTGATATGGCCGATAAGGAAAACAGGGATACGGGTTATCTTGGCATATTTCTGCATTTCCCCGGCACATTCCTTAATCTGACTGATACTGCCGGCCGAAGATTCAATGCTATCGGTCTGCAGGGTCTGGATGGAATCAATGATCACCATCCCGGGTTGGATTTTTTCGAGGTGCTGAAAAATAGCCTGGGTATTTGTCTCTGTAAGGACATAGCAGTTTTCATTTTGTATACCGAGACGATCGGCCCTCATCCTTAGTTGCTGGTCGCTCTCCTCCCCGCTGATGTACAGTACTTTCAGCTCGTTACATTTCAGGGCAACCTGGAGCATCAGGGTTGACTTCCCGATCCCGGGTTCTCCTCCTATGAGGACAAGGGAACCCTGGACCAGTCCACCACCGAGAACACGGTTCAGTTCGGCATCCCGGGTGTTGATCCGCTGATTGTTCTCAAAGCTGACATCTGATATTTTTCTAGGGCCGGGTCTTTGGTCGTTTGGCCTTGTAAAACCCTTATGTTTTTCTTCCCTCTGGATTACCTCTTCAACGAGGGTGTTCCATTCCCCGCAGGCCGGGCATTTCCCCATCCATTTGCTCTGCTGTAAACCGCAGCTTGTGCAGAAAAATGCAGTCTTGACTTTTGGCATAACAGGATCTTAGAGGTGAACCTTGTGTGCCTTCTCAATAGTATGGGTAGTGGAATAACCCCGGGTTAGTTCAATAGTAACAACTTCTCCGCCCCTGGCTTTGACAATATCGCTTCCAACAATCTCCTGCCCGTCATAATCCTTGCCTTTTACCAAAACATCAGGTTGAATAAGTTTGATCAGTTCATAGGGAGTGTCTTCCTCGAACATGACCACCGCATCTACAAAAAGCAGGGACGCCAGAGTGAAAGCACGCGCATGATGGCTGTTTACGGGGCGGTGGATGCCCTTGATGCGGTGAATGCTTTCATCGGAATTCAACCCTACTATAAGGATGTTCCCGAGAGCCCTTGCTTTCCCCAGCAATTCAATATGCCCAAGGTGCAGAATGTCGAAGCAGCCATTGGTAAAAACGATTTTTTTATCCTGGAACCTCCACATAGCCAATTGCCTCTTCATGGCTTCCCAGGTATATATCTTGGCTTTTACAATTTTAAGCTTTCCCATCTTCTGACCGTTTAATAGATAAAAGTAATAAAGAAACACCACCCACAACAAGGATCATCAGTGTTTGGGCTGTCCATGCGATCCAGCCAAGCGCCAGGCCGGTAGGTTTGGCGATTCCATAAAGAAGAAGCGTTTCCTGCACAATGGCAGGATACAGACCAATGCCCCCGGGAGTGATCATGATGCCAACGCTGCCGAGGACCAGCGACGAAAGTCCCGCACCCGGGCCGAGGCCCGATGTTTCGCTAAAACAAAAGAAAATAACATAAAGCATGAAAAAATAAAGCACCCAGATCATGACTGAATAGAATACGAAAAGACCGGGTTTCCTCACCTGGCTGAGAGATTTCAGACCTTCCCAAAATCCAATCACGAGGGTTTTTAGCTTCAGGTAAGTTTTTGATGCAAGTAATCTCTTCCTGATGGCTAACCATAATACGATAATGAATAAAGCCAGGCCGCCAAGCGAAAGAAAAATCATGCGGGAATAATGCAGGGTCCCGAATTTTGCCACCATCTTGGGATAAATATTCTGATCGAGATAATCTTTAATGGTTCCAAGCTGGGTGAAAAACATCAGGAGGAACAACAGGAAAAAAATCAGCATGTCAATAGCCCTTTCGGTAACAACAGTTCCCAATGCTTTCTGGAAGGGAACCTTTTCATACTTCGACATGATCCCGCATCGGGTCACCTCTCCAAGCCTCGGGAAGGCCATGTTGGCAAAATAACCTACCATCACCGCGTAAAATGTTGTTTTTAGTTTGGGCTTAAATCCCATAGGCTCAAAAAACAAGATCCAGCGCGCCGAACGCAGTATATGGCTAAAAATGCCTAACACAATAGCCAGGCCTACCCAGTAATAGTTTGCAGTACGAAAGGAATGAAGGATCTGCGCCCTTTCTTCGGCTGTAAGGTCTTTAAGTGAAAGCCATATGATGAACAATCCCAATCCAAGAAAAAAAGAAAACTTCAAAGCGGTAATTATCTTCTTCGCTGGGGAGGAAGCCCCGGTTACAGTCTTCGTCATTTATTAATCCTTTTTACCTGAAGATAGCCTGTTCTTCTCGTCAGGAAACGCCATCGAAGGCCTGAACTTCTTTGCCTGGTCAAAATCCATGGTGGCGTATGACACGATAATAACCATGTCGCCTTTCAGGAATTTACGGGCAGCAGCGCCGTTCAGACAAATTACCCCACTGCCTTTTCTGCCTTTAATGACATATGTTTCTATACGCTCACCGTTGTTTATATTCAGCACCTGAACTTTTTCAAATTCAATCAGGTTTGCCTCCTTCATTAATTTTTCATCAATGGTAATGCTGCCAACATAGTTGATGTTGGCATCCGTAACCGTGGCGCGATGAATCTTGGATTTAAGTACTTCAATCTGCATCATGCCGCAAAATTACAAAAAAAGTTCAACATTGTCTATCAGCCTCACATCCCCCAGAAAGACCGCAGTAAGGGCGACCAGCTGGTTTTTATGTCCCCAGGCCTCTACCGGCATCAGTGTCTCACGGTCGGCTATCTCGAAATATTCAACCCTGAACCTTGAATCCTCCTGGATTTTTTTTATAGCCCATTCCTTGAGTTCCCATACAGGGGTTTTGGTCCCTTTTTCCCTTACTTTGCACAGCACTTCAAAAATCCTCCGGGCAACCTGCCTTTCGCCTATGGTAAGCATGAGGTTTCTCGAACTCATTGCCAGTCCGTCATCTTCCCTTACCGTTTCACAGCCGATGATGTTTAACGGCAATCCAAGAGATGCCTGCATATGTTTAATGATCATCAGTTGCTGGTAGTCTTTCTTGCCAAAGTAAGCATTGGAAGGCCCGATGATATCAAAAAGCGTCTTAACCACGGTCACCACCCCTTTGAAATGCCCCGGGCGAAATTTCCCTTCCATGACCTTGTCGAGCATCCCGTATTCCAGGTCCACCTGATCCTGTTTGCCATTGGGGTACATCTCTTCAACTGAAGGGCAAAACATCATATTGCATCCGTGGCTTTTTAACAGTCGGGCATCCAGGGATAAGTTCCTCGGGTATTTGGCAAGGTCTTCGGGATTGTTAAACTGGATGGGGTTAACAAAAACGCTGCATACTGTAACGTCATTTTCGGCCCTTGACTGGCCGATAAGCCTGAAGTGCCCGTCATGCAATGCCCCCATGGTAGGAACGAACCCGATCTTCAGGTTCTTTTTCTGGTACGGTTTTAGCCAGAGTTTAGCCTCTTTGATCGTCGTGATCTCTTTCATCTTCAGTATTTACAGGTTGATTAGTTTATTGCGGATTGCAAATTTCACCATTTCGACCGGTGACCGTATCCCGAGTTTTTTCATGATATGGTTCTTATGCGTTTCAACCGTGCGAACAGAGATATTAAGTTTTACACCTATTTCCTTGTTGTTGAATCCCTCTGCATAAAGCCTGAGGATCTCCAGTTCCCTGGATGAAAGGTTGTACGCAGGTTTCTCCTGCTGATCCTCCTTCTCAACCGCTGACCGGATAAAACTTTTAAGCAGTATCTTGGATATGGTTTCCCCAAAGAATTCCTCACCCCTGAATATCGCATAAATGGCCTTGACCAGCTCATCCCTTGAGGTGTTTTTAGGAAGGTAGCCTTTTGCACCTGATTTGATCGCCCCGGTCACAAAATCTTCATGGGTATACATTGACAGGATGAGCACCCTGATCTGGGGGTATTCATGCCTAAGCCGTTTTGTTATCTCTATACCCGAGACATCGGGCAGGGAGATATCCAGCACAATGATATCGGGTTGTACTATTTTCAGTTTCTCAAACAGGCTTTTGCCCGTGGAAGCTTCCCCGATGATAGAGATATCGGGGATGGAAGTCAGCAGGGCCTTTAACCCGTCACGCACCAGGTCGTGGTCCTCAACAAGAAATATCTTAATCGTTTCCATTTACAGGTACCTTGGAACTTTAATCTGTATCAGGGTCCCTTTTCCCGTTGCCGAATTAAGGTCGATCAGCCCGCCCAGCAGTTTCACCCTTTCCTGCATATTATGAAGGCCGTGCCCTCCCTGGCTTCCCGAGTCATGGGGCCTGAATCCCTTGCCGTTATCCTGTATGCTGAGGTAGATAAAATCATGGTCGTTCATCAGTTTGATATAGGCCTGGTCGGCATTCGAATGTTTAATGATGTTGTTAAGGGCTTCCTGAACTATACGGTAAAGATACGTCTGTATTTTTTTATTCCATTCATCGGTACTCACTTTATGTTCGAATTTGATCCTGACCGATGAATGCCTGCCCGTATCCTCGCATAAATTGAACAGGGCGATCACAAGCCCGAATTCCTCGAGTACAGGCGGCATCAGGTCGGTGGTGATCCGCCTTATTTCATCAACGATCTGGTCGAACTGCCTTTTGATGCCTTCCAGCTGGGGTTTTATCTCCTTTTCGGGTATATAGCTGAGGCTTTCAAGTTTCATCTTGATGGCAACCATCGACTGCCCTATACCGTCGTGCAGTTCCCTCGACAAACGCTGGCGTTCAAGTTCCTGCCCGTCGATCACCGACAGTATGTGCGACATTCTTGACTTTTTGTTACTTTTGGGGACGGCCATAGGGTTAAAAAAACGTAGAGGCCACAAAGGTAAAAAAATAGCATCTCATGAATTTGCGAAAATATCCAGGCCTCCTGGCATTGATTTTATGTGCCAGCCAGCTTTTTTCACAGGAAAAGACGGTTACATACTACCAGGATCCCGCATCCTTTCCGCCCGATCTTATTGTTACATTAAAACATGTGAAGGCTGAAGTAAGTTTTAAACCTGCCGAGAACCTGGTTATAGGTAACGCCGAACTTACTATTGTGGCCAACCGTTATCATACCGATTCAATCAGCATATACACCCCCGATTTCAATATCGGTAAAGTCATTTTGATGACTGTGGATGAGGGAGCCCAAAAACCCGGGGCCGGAAACGCGGGCAAGCAGACATCCGCCCTAATCCCGATAAAATGGAAGCTGGTAGGACCTAACCTGGTGATCACTCCCGCTACGGGACCTTCATTCCTCAGTAAAGGCAAAACGTATATCATCAGCATTTCCTACCAGGCCAAGCCCCAGGCCGGCCCAATCTATTTTATAGGCTGGAGGCCCGAAGAAGAAGGGAAACGCAGGATAATCTGGGCCCACCGTCCGCATAACTGGCTGCCTTATATAGAAGCCAGGGTTACTAGCGACATGTTCTTTACTTTTGACGGCAGGTACAAGATATTCTCAAATGGCGAACGCCTCGGAGTCATCTCAAATGCCGACGGTACAAAGACCTGGCATTATGCCATGCGAAAAGACCATCCTTATTTTTCCACCTCCCTGGTCATAGGCGATTACGAGTATCAGGCTTCGGTGACAAAAAGAGGGGTCCCGCTTGAATACTGGTATTATCCGGGTATGGCCGACAGGGTAAAGGTTACCTACAAATACACCGAAAAGATGTTCGACTTCCTTGAAAAGGAGATCGGCGTGAATTATCCTTACGCCCAGTACCGGGAAGCCCCGCTCATCGATTATATGTACGGGGGCATGGAGACTACCACATCCACTGTTTTCGGCGATTTTATGCTTATTGACCCCCATGCATGGTGGCAGAGGAATTATGTGAATGTCAACGTACATGAACTGGCCCACCAGTGGTTTGGCGACGGGATAGCCCACCTGGTCAACAGGGACGTATGGCTTACCGAAAGCTTCGCCACCTATTTTGCAAAGATGTTTGAACGCTCCGTATATGGTGAGGAACAGTATGAAAATATCAGGAACGACGAGATGAACATGGCTTTTGAGGCTGCGAAAAAAAATGATTACCCTGTGGGTGGCAGCCAGGGCGGGGTCCAGAGGATCTACCAGAAAGGATCCCTGGTCATGGATATGCTCAGGGACGTGATGGGGGAAAAGGAGTTCCATGATGCTGTCAACCTGTATGCCTCGAAGTATATGTACCGTTATGCCCAGGCCTGCGATTTTATGCGTTGTGTATATGATGCAACTGGAAAGCCTTACACATGGTTTTTCGATGAATGGATACTGAGGGGAGGTGAACCTTTTTACAAGGTCAGTTATGCTTCGAAGGAAGATTCCCTTGGCAGGCCGCTAACCGAGGTGAGCGTGGAGCAGACCTTGGAGGTGACTGAGCTGAGGCCTTTGTTCAGGATGCCTGTCGGGATCAGGGTTTACTATAAAAACGGCTTATGCGACAGTCTCACGGCCTGGATAGAAAAAAAGGAGCAAAAGATCAGCATCCCGAACCCTGCGAAAGCCGACATAGATTTTGTGCTGTTTGATCCCGGCCGCAGGATACTGAAAAAACTCAGTTTTGAACGATCATACGGGGAGCTGGCGTCCCAGCTGATGAGGGCTCCTCATATGATTGACAGGTATGATGCGCTCCAGGAATTACGCAATATCCCGCTGGAAAAAAAGAAGGAAGTGCTAATAGTGGCGTATGGTAAAAACCAGTTTCACCTGATACGTTCGGCTATACTGGAGCAGTTCCCGAAAGACCGGTCGGAAGAAGTTGTGGCCCTCTTCAGGCAGGCGCTTCACGACAGGGATGCCAATGTAAGGAAGTCGGCGCTTATAGTCCTGGATACCGTACCCCCCTCGCTTCGACAGGATGTTGAAGCTCTCCTGGCCGACTCTTCCTACCTGAATATTCAGTTTGCACTGGAACGCCTCTGCTCTTCTTTCCCGGCCGGGCAGGACCATTATCTTGATCTGACAAAGGAAATGGAAGGCTGGAGGGGTAAGAATATCAGGATGGCCTGGCTTGAGATTGCCATCCGCAGTGGAAAATATGAATATCTTAAAGAACTTATCCCTTACACCGGACCCAAATACGAGTTCGAGACCCGAATGAATGCTTTTTCGGCCCTTCAGAAGCTCAAATACATGGACCCGATTACAGTAGAGAATGCAAAATCCGCCGCAAAACACTGGAATTCCAAACTGGCAAATGCGGGGAAAGCTTACCTGGTTTTTTTTAAGATCGAGCAACCATGAAAGCCCGGATCTTAACCAGGACCATTTTACTGGTTTCATTTGTAAGCCTGTTTACCGATGTGGCATCAGAGATGCTTTACCCTGTGATGCCTGTTTACCTGAGGTCCATCGGGTTTTCGGTTCTGTTAATAGGCATCCTTGAAGGGATTGCCGAGGCGGTGGCAGGCTTAAGCAAGGGGTATTTCGGGCAGAGTTCCGACAGCCTGCAAAAAAGGCTGCCTTTTGTGAGGGCTGGTTACAGCCTCAGTGCGCTTTCAAAGCCCATGATGGCAGTACTGACCTGGCCCTGGTGGATCTTCCTTGCCCGGACGATGGACAGGCTCGGCAAGGGCATACGTACAGGCGCGAGGGATGCCATCTTAAGCGATGAGACCACGCCTGAGCATAAGGGAAAGGTTTTCGGGTTTCACAGGAGCATGGATACGGTGGGGGCTGCTATCGGTCCTTTTCTGGCCCTTGTCTACCTTTGGTTTTATCCCGGGGAATATAAAATGCTGTTTCTGCTGGCATTTTTTCCCGGGCTGATCGCGATCGGGCTTACTTTCTTCCTGAAGGAGAAGAAGCCAGAAGTTAAAGCTTCTGTTGCCAGGCCGGGTTTTCTTTCATACCTGAAATACTGGAACCGTTCGGCAGTTTCTTACCGTTACCTTGTCGCAGGCATGCTGTTATTCACTTTATTCAATAGCTCCGATGCCTTTCTGTTACTGGCCATAAAGGAAAAGCATGTCTCCGATTCGGGGATGATTTCAATGTATATTTTTTACAACCTGGTATACGCTTTGGCCTCGTATCCTCTGGGTATACTTGCCGACAGGATAGGCTTGAAGACCATGCTGGTATGCGGCTTATTTTTATTTGCCGGGGTTTACCTGAATTTTGGCTTTGCTGCCTCAGTTACCGGTTTCCTTTTACTATTCTTTTTTTATGGGGTTTATGCTGCAAGCACTGAAGGGATATCCAAGGCCCTGATAAGCAATATTGCTGTGAAGACAGATACAGCAACCGCGATTGGGTTTTACACGAGTTTCGCCAGTGTTTTTTCTCTTCTCTCGAGCAGCATTGCCGGGGTGTTATGGTTTACCCTTGGGATGAAGATGATGTTTATGGTCTCCGGGGCCGGGGTTCTTCTGGTAGGGATCTATTTCCTTATTATCAGGAAGAAGCTGGGGTAGAGAAAAATGCGGCCGCAACGGGTTCCCGCTGCGGCCGCATAAGTTTATCACGATCAAATTCTGTTAATACAAATTATTCGCATTCTGGTAACCTGGTTTCAGCATGTACCAGTCCTGGTAACTTGTTCCATTAGATTGGGCCCAGTCGGCAAAATGCAGATGGGTTTGAATGATATCGATCATTTCCTGGGGATAAGACCAGTCAATGGGGATCTCAATAGCCCAGCATAATCCCGTGGTTGACCTGTAATATTTCCCCTGGGCAGGGTTACTTGCATCAACCCAGGTGTCAAAATAGATGGGATTTACAAGTTCTGAAGGTGGCTGGTCCTTGAGATGGATTTCCTTGCCTCTCTCCTGGTTCACGAAAATAAACGGATTAAAAGGAGCAGTCCCGATATTCGCCTGTGGGGTTGAGAAATGAACGTTCACGGTTTGTTCTGTTGTCTGTATCGTATTCCCTCCATGCACGGTGTTGACAATATCGGCACCTAGCAAGGTGTTAATAGCATCTACAGGAATAATGACTGTTTCATTGGTGTGCCCGGCTTCATAGCCCTTGGGGTCCATGGTAACCGCCGAACCAACTTTAATACATCCGGTAACACTTGCAATATTGGAAGGGGGCGTATTCAGGATAAAACCAAAACCGTTGTTCATCTGTGCTCCTGCAGCTTTGATTTTGTAGCGTACAATGATGTCGACCACCTTATTCTGGGCATTGGTCACGATCTTGTAATTAAAGTTCATCACAAGGTCATTCATATCATAATCACCGTATGCCGGCCAGAGGTCCTCAAAGGCAACCGTTCCATAATCCGATACATTAGGATAGTAGGAATTGAAAGCCCTGGTGGGGTCAAGCGGATACGCATCAAGGTTATCGGGAACGCCGTCACCGTCGGTATCAAGAGGGGGAGGGCTTGCAATTGTTATTACCAGCACCTTGTTGTCGGCACCGGCCAGATTAGTTGCACTCAGGTTTACACTGAAAATGCCGGCGGCTGTAGGTATGCCCGAGATCGTACTGCCGCTGAAAGTGAGGCCGGCAGGCAGGTTCGTGGCGTTGTAGGTTATCGGTGTGGTGCCGCTTGCGGTTATTGTATAGCTGAACGACTGGTTCACGGTTGCGGTAGCTGTAAGTGAGCTTGTAATAACCGGCGACTGGGGAGGCTGTGCAACCGTGATCACCAGGACCTTGGTATCGGTACCGACTGAATTCGTAGCCGTAAGCGTGACATTATATGTTCCTGCAGTTGTTGCATTCCCGCTGATGGTCGATCCGCTGAAGTACAAACCGGCGGGAAGGCCTGTAGCATTGTATGTAATAGGGGAAGAACCGGATGCAGTAATATTATAGGTGAACTGTGATCCGATCAGTGCTGTTGCAGTGAGTGCACTGGTAATTGTCGGCCCAATCAATGCATTGCAACTGGGAATAGCAATTGTATAAGCACAGAAAGTAACATGGTTCCCGTAATTCCCGTTATTAGGTTGTATGCCTTTGGATGAGCAAAGATCAACATACCCGCTAACCGTGCAACCTCCGGTTGTCTTGCTTTTCGATTCGTTACTGAGAGCTTTGATCTGGGCTCCCTGGCTGCCGGGACCTGTTACGGTTCCTTCAAGGTCAAAAGTCAAACACTTAATGAGGCTGCTCAGGCCAAGGGTTGTGGTTGACCCCCCCTGTGCCTGGAAATTTCCGTTACAAACAGAAATATAACCGGTATTGGTAAGCGAGCCGTTCTGCATGAAATCATGATTTTCGCCTGTCAATGTCATGGAACAGGAATTGGTTACCACTCCCTGCCCGTTTATTGTAAGGTCATCAGAAATGGTCATGGGGCCATCGTTGGTGAGCGTGCCGTTAATGTTAAATTTTGATGGGATGTTCATTGTCCCGTAATTGTGGACTGCCGCCGAACTATTGATCTGGAATGTGCCACCGTCTATAACGTCGAGGGTCCCGTAATTGTTCAGGATGCCGTCAAAATTGTTGTTGGGCAGGTTGTAAACCAGGCTGTAGTTATTAACGGTCCTCCCGGTAAGGGAATAATTACCGTTCATATTTCCTGTCGAAGTCAGAAGAATTGTACCCCCGCTTCCGTTAATGTTGTTCCAATGAACAGTTCCGCAGATGCGCACGGTACCGCCAGAATTCAGCACCGGTGTGTTAAGGGTTACCGTGACACCGGCAGGAACACAAAGAACTGCGCCTGTGCCGATGGTGAGATTACTATAGGTGCCGGCGGCCAGTGTTTGGGTGCAGCCTGAACTGCAATCGGCTGATCCGGCATTCTCTGCCGACTTCAGCCCGGACCCAAAGGTATAAACCAGGGTAGAACCTGTAACCGGGACCGATACATAATTGTTGATTCCATCAGGACTGATCTTGCCTATATAAATCGCTTTAATACTGGAAGGTATGCGGATCTTAGTCAAATACTGGAAACTGGCATCCGTTGCCCCGGTGCCGATAAGCTTTCCTCCATTTGCAGGATCACCGTTGAACAACTGGATAACAAACATGTTGAAAGCAGTTGTTTGCTGCACATTAACGGTTACATCAATATCCAGGTACGAACTGAATTTGAAATTCTGGTCCACCTGCAATTCGGTGAACTTTGTGGGAGCCGGTTTCTCACTACTGGTGTTTTTCTTGCAGCCGGTCTGCGTCATAAGAGCCCCGGATATCAGCAACAAAATGAAAACCCGTAAAATGAAATTTTGTTTAAAATTGTTCATGGTTTTTCCTGTTTGTGGTTAATTATTTAAAATATCGTAATCTATGTACAAGTAAAATTTCTTAATCGTCACAAAATTATTCACATATTAATGAGCCTGCAAGGCATAATAAGTAAGTGAAGAGATAAATTTAGTTTATGTCATTTTTTGGCAGAAATTTGAAATGAACATGGTCAGGGCTATGGATCATTCTGTTTCATTTCCATGCATAAATATACAAAAATTTAATGCTAGGTAATTGATTTGCTGTGAATTTATTTTTACATTCGTTTTTTAAAACCAGGAAATATGAAAAATTGTTTTCTTCTTGTTGCTTTTTCTTTCTTTTTGCTCGCCGGGTTGAAAGCCCAGACTTATATCCCGCTGACCGATAATTTGCAGATCCCAAGCAATGTCAGTATCAAATTCATACCCGATAACTATGTTTTTTCTGACCTCGATTCAAACGGGGTCATCCAGATCGACGGGCAGCATAACATTATCCTTGACGGTGACAGCTGCAGGGTGAACGGGCAGATTTATAAGGGATATTTTATCAGGATTAAAAATTCCCATTTTATTACGATCAGGAACTTCGATTCGGTTTTTAATTATAAATATGCAGTTTGTATCACCAACTCAGACCATATAACCATTGACAGCAACAGGTTTTGCCGCAATAAAGTGGATTCGGCCGGATGGATAGATGTATGGGCCGATTATACCAGGGCACTTGGAGGAGGTGTAATGATGTACCAGAGCCGGGCAGCCGATATCCATCACAACCTGATGAATGTGCAGAATGACGGTGTGGCCTTGTACCATTGTGATTCGATCAGGATCCACGATAATGATTTTTCCTGGAATACCTCCTATGGTATCAGGATGTTCTGGTCCGACAGCTGTAACATATACGGGAACAACTGTTCACATGTCAACCGTCCCAGGACCGACCCGAGTGACTGCGGAGCCCTGCTGATGATAGTATCCAATAACAATACTGTGACAAACAACGACCTCTCATGGTCAGGCGACGGAGTTTTCCTGGGCCAGTACCAGCATTCCTCCACACCTAATAACAATTACTTTGCCTACAACGAATGCTCCTATTCCCCGCATAATGCCATTGAAGCGACTTTCGCCAGGGGGAATGTATACAGGCATAACAAGTGTAATTTCAGTGATTACGGTATGTGGCTGGGGTATTCATTCATGTCGGTCGTCGACAGCAATGAGATCAACGGAAATTATGAGGATGGGATTGCCATCGACAGGGGATACGGCAACCTTATCACAAATAACCAGCTGCAGGATAATCCAACCGGGATTGCCCTTTGGGAAGGCAGCCCCATTTCAGGTTACACGAATCAATATTCGAAGGATTATGACATTCATTCCAATACGTTCACCGGTAATACCCTTGCTGTTTCCCTCTCCAAAACCGAGCATACCCATATGACCGGAAACGCTTTTCTTTTCAGCCAGGCAGCTTCCCTGCATTTCGACGGGCAGTCTGATCTTGACACCATCACAGGAAACTCTTTCACAGAGCCTACGGCATATCATTTTCAAAATAATTCCGCCTACGATATTTATGCCCCCGGTAATCTGTTTAATCCCTCCGACAGCCTGATGATCCTGAATAAAATGTACGACAGCCACCGCGTTTCGTCGCTGGGACAGGTGATCTGGTGGCCATATACCCATGGTGCGCAAGCTGCAGTTCAGCCGGATCCTCCCTGTGATATGGCCGAGCCTCCCTCGGTCTGGTTTGCCTATCCTGAAACCGGCTATCCTGCCGTAAACAGGTTTGGCGACTCGGTGTATTTTGATACGGTGATCAAAAAGCTTGGGATTGCCTCGGTGAAAATGGTAACCAGCAGGGGTTGGGACCTTGCCCTGAATTACAGGCCTTCGGCCGATTCGGTTTCAAGATGGACCCTGTCGGATTCAGATACCCTGTTTTTCTGGGTCAGGACTAAAAAAAACCCCTATGGGTTTCAGTATTTCTCGGTCAGGATAGGAAACTCCACCGGGGGGTATTATAAATATACCTGTTCTCCTTCGCTGCTGAACAGCGCTAACCTCAGCTGGAAGCTTTTAAAGTGCCCTGTCGCCGGCGGGGCCGGTTACAGCAGAACAACGGTGGGCGGTATGACCTACGACTCGGTAAATTATGTAGAGATCCATGCCGACTGCTGGGACCTTGGATTCTCTCTCTGGGTTGACGGTGTACAATTCACTCAATGCACCCCAACAACATCTGTACCCGGAAATCAGCCATCCGCAGTGAATACATTGTATGCTTATCCTAATCCTTTTAGCAATGGAACGGCCATTTCATATGAGTTGACAAAACCCGGACCGGTCAAACTCGAAGTGTTCAGTATCGAAGGACAATTGCTCGAGACCCTTGTGAATGGCTACCAGCTTGCAGGACTTCATGAGATACAATATAACTCCATTGTCGCGCAACCCGCATCCCGCATAAGGATAGTAAGGTTAACCAGTCAGGAATTCACCAGGGCCATCAGGATAATCCAAGCGAAATAAATACTACCTTTGCTGCCGGATTTTTTATTTAATGATCTGGTTTTGAATAACGATAAGACTGTGCTCGTAGGTTTAAGCGGGGGAGTGGATTCCTCCGTTGCTGCATATATTTTAAAACAGCAGGGGTATAATGTTGTCGGGATCACCATGGCTATCTGGGATGGGAAAAAACTTCCCCCGACTTCAGGCGGGAAACACGCCTGTTACGGCCCTGATGAGGAAGAAGAGATCAGGGAAGCAAGGGAAATTGCCGGAATACTGAACATCCCTTACGAGGTTTTTGATTGCTCCGCGGAATATAAAAAGGCGGTCCTGGACTATTTCAGGAATGAATATTATGAAGGAAGAACGCCGAATCCCTGCATTCAATGCAACCAGCATATCAAATTCGGTTTACTGCCTGAATTGGCCCGGCAAAAGGGATTTACTTTTGATTTCTTCGCCACCGGGCATTATGCCAGGGTTGAACTTGATGCTGAAACCGGCCGGTACCTGCTAAAAAAGGGGGCGGACCAGAAAAAGGACCAGACCTATTTTATTTACCGGCTTACACAGCAGCAGCTCTCCAGGGCCATGCTCCCGGTTGGCATTTATACCAAGACCAGGATCAAGGAGATCGCAAAAGAAGCCGGCCTGCCGGTATATGATAAAGAGGAAAGCCAGGATTTTTACAGCGGGAACTATAAGGATCTCCTGGAACAGGATGCTGTTTCGGGAAATATAGTCCATACCAGCGGAAAAGTGATTGGATCCCACCAGGGTATATGGAACTATACCATCGGGCAAAGAAAAGGAATGGGCATCGCATGGTCGGAACCACTCTATGTCATCAGGATTGAAAAAGAAACAAATACTGTTATTGTCGGGAGCAGGGAAGAAACCTTCAATACGAGTTTCCTTGTCAACGACCTGAACTGGATAGGGATAGAGAGTTTGAAGGCCCCGATGGATGCCAGCATAAAGATCCGCTCGGCCCAAAAGGAAAAAGACGCTCTTATCGAGCCGTTTGGGGAGGGCCTTGTGAAAGCCACTTTCTTTCATCCGAATGATTCAATAACTCCGGGACAGAGTGCGGTGTTTTACGATGGGGATATAGTGCTTGGGGGAGGAGTTATTAAAAACGTGATTACATGACGAATATTAAAACATATCAAATGATAAAACGAGTTCTGATTTATTTGGTGATCGCAGTGATCACCCTTCCGGCTTTTGCGCAAAAAGGAGGGATGGCTGCAAAGGATTTGAAGAATTATGTGTATTTCCTGGCTTCCGATTCCCTTAAAGGCAGGAAACCCGGCACTGCCGAAATGAATGTGGCCGCGCAATACATCCTTGACCATTTTATTGCAGCCGGGCTGAAGCCTATGGCTGATAAAGGCTTCCAGAACTTCGATATTGTCACCGACGTAAGCCTGGGCCCCGAAAATAGAATTTCCCTTGATGGTTACGATGCAAAGTTCAGGAAGGAGTTCATTCCCCTGGCTTATTCTTCCAGCGGGGAAGTTAAGGCGGCCGTGGTTTTTGCCGGATATGGTTTCGACCTGGATCTCGACAGCCTCAAATGGAGCGATTATTCAGGGATTGACGTGAAGGGCAAGTGGGTGATGATCTTCAGGGCCGACCCCGAGCTCGACAAAACCGACAGTAAATTCATCCCGTTCAGTGATGCCCGAAGCAAGGTGCTTACAGCCAAAGATAAAGGGGCAGCCGGGGTATTGCTTGTCACCCCAAGGGGGCTCGACAAAGATGATAAGCTCATGGCGGTAGTCGTTGAAAACAATGAAGTCACCAGCGGCATCCCGGTGGTGAATATAAGGCATGAACTTGCCGACCGCATCCTGGCGGCAAAAGGGATCTCGGCCGACAGCCTGGAACGCCTTATTACCTCGAAGCAGAAACCATACAGTTTTGAAACCGGCACCATTGCCGGAGTGAAGGTCGACGTGCTGCAAAAGCACGCAAAGACTGCAAATGTGGTTGCCTTGCTTGAAGGCAGCGATCCTGTGCTTAAAGATGAGTACCTGGTGGTAGGAGGGCATTATGACCACCTGGGATTCGGCGGACCAGGTTCCGGGTCGCGGGTCCCCGACACAAACGCCATTCATAACGGTGCCGATGACAATGCTTCCGGGGCTGCCATGGTCATGGCCCTTGCAAAGGCCCTGGGCCAGCAGAAGTCTAAGCTTAAAAGGAGCATCCTTTTTATTGCGTTCTCAGGTGAGGAAATGGGGCTTCTCGGATCAAAATATTTCGTAAACAACCCGGTGGTCGACCTGAAAAAGATCAAAGCCATGTTCAATTTCGACATGGTGGGCCGCTTTGATAAGGAAAAGAACTCCATCTCGGTCAGCGGGACCGGGACATCCGCCGAAGGCGACAGCATATTAAGGGTTTTTGAAAAAGGCCTGCCGTTCATGGTTACACATTCCCCCGATGGTTACGGCCCTTCGGATCATGCATCATTCTATTCTTCGAACATACCGGTATTCTTCTTCACAACCGGGGTGCACATGGATTATCATACGCCCGCCGATGATGCTGACAAACTGGATTACAATGCCGAAAAGAAGATCGGCGATTTCAGCGTGGCTCTCATTGCCGATATTGACAACCTCAGCAAGGATCTTACCTTTAAGGAATCAGGGAAAAAGGAAAGCACCGGCAGAAGCGGCCGCCGGTTTAAAGTCACCCTTGGCATTATGCCCGATTTTGCAGGCTCCGAAAAAAAGGGGCTGAGGGTCGACGGGGTTACAAAAGACGGCCCTGCTTATAAAGGAGGGATGTTGAAAGGTGATATCATTATTTCTGTCCATGGCATGAAAGTCGAGAGCATTTACGACTATATGGCCCGCCTCAGCAAACTGAAAGCAGGTATGACCGTGAATGTTGAGGTGATCAGGAGCGGGAAGGTGGTGATATTGATAATACAATTGTAACCAGTGATCAGTGAATAGTGACTGGTGAATAGTGAACATGACTTTATTTAGTCACCAGTCACCAGTCACCATTCACTCAAATACCAAGCTATGAACTACGATCAGATTTTTAACGAGGCCTTCGCGCTGAAGTTCATCAAGTTCTGCATGGTTGGCTTTTCAGGTGTATTCGTTGATTTCGGGATTACCTTCATATGCAAGGAATTCCTGAAGATCCAGAAATATTTCTCTAACGCGATAGGCTTCACCATAGCGGCCACGACAAATTACATGATGAACCGGATGTGGACCTTTCACAGCCACAACCCGCAAATAGGCCTGGAATTCACAAGGTTTTTCCTTATCGCCCTGATAGGACTGGGGATCAACCTGTTAATAATCTGGACCCTGACAGGAAAGTTTAAAGTGAATTTCTATGTTTCCAAACTGTTTGCCACCATCCTGGTGACCATCTGGAATTTCATGATCAACGCGTATTTCACTTTCGCCTGACGGCTACTCGTCATCATCGTCGGCCGAGTTCTCCTGAACAACAGGCTTTTTCCTGGATTCTTTGGATTTATTTTTGTCGGCGGATGGCTTTGCGGCTCCCCCGAACATTGGATCACTGGCATAGGTTTTCGTCATATCCGACGGGATCACGATGATAAAATCGGCTTTGCCCTCATTTGATTTTTCAAGATCACCCAGGTCTTCCTGTTCAACGCAGCCAATGGTCAGGATCTTCGGGGATGTGCTTCCGCGGCGGATATACTGCTGGACCATCCATACAATGCCTTCATGGTTTTCGCTGTGATATGACCCGTTGAAATGCAGGAATATGGTACTGTCGATCAGGAAATTTTTTAAAAGGAAATGAGCCATTGTAGCGTCTTTCATCGCCTGTGCCTTAGCAATGTTGTCACCCATATGGGGCGCACCCTGCATAGCTGCACTGATGTTTTTATAACAACTCAGTGATGAATCGTACGGGATTGGCAGGGGGGCGATCAAACCACGTTCATTGGCCATGATATTGTTAAAACCATCAAAGCCTTTCAGGTTAACAAGCGCGGCAAACCTTCTTGGGATGCTTGTTGCAATGAACCTGATCCCGTTATCCCTTGCGAATTCTACCAGGGGGGAGTAATCGGTCTTGTAATTCTGCCACAATTTAGCCTCCGCATCAAAATCTTTTTTACGGATGATCTGTCTTGTGACATATTCATTCAGGAGCAACTGGTTGTCGGCTTCAAACATTTCGGCTCCCAGCACAAGGGTTTTCCCTTTCACATCCGACAGGTCTTTTGCCAGCTGGAGTTCCAGCCAGTGACAAATGGGGTTGTCATGCATTTCTCCGAAAAAAATAATATCCGAAGAACTTGCGGTTTTAATAACATCTGAATAATCAGATTGTTTCCCTTTAGAAGTAAAAACTTTATAAGCAGGTTTATCTGAACGGAATCCCGTTGATAAATATCCTGCAAGAATTATGCAGATAACTGTTAATGATCTTTTCATATGTTTAACTGAATTATTTATTGGCCGTCGGCCGGATGTAATTCTTCCTCAACTGAACCGGGTAAACTGTTATCAGGCTGGGAGTATTTCCCTGCAAGTATCCCTGCATACCTGTCGGCATCGCTTAGCACTCCGATGGCTTCTTTCAGCACAGTATCGGTTTTAAGGGAACCTATGATCTTTCCTTTCTGGTAATAGTACCTGGCGAGGATGTCCATTTTAAGGAGTTCATGAACCTGGTCGCTGTATTTGTTCAGGTCTTCCTTTTTATCATTATCCATGCTGGTTTGAAGAAGATCAAGTTCCCCTTTAATGGCATCGTAATACTTCTCTTTTTCAGCTTCTTTTCTTAGTTTCTCCAGGGCAAGTTCGCTCCGGGTGGTATACTTGTAGTCCTTGTCCTTCAGGAAGTTCAGGAAGTCGTTATATATGCTGTCGGTGATCTCGAACTGGTCGGCAGGAAGAATTCCGGGATGCGAACGTTCGAACCTTGTTCCATAGTCGAAGATGAGGAATTTGTTATAAAGGGCCAGGGCGATGTTGCTGATTTTACGCTCACTGGTTTTCACATCCGGGCTGATTCCGCCCCCGTCGTAAACTTTACGGCCATGCTTTGTTTTGAACTCGCGTATCAGTGAATCGGGTATTTTATCGAAAGCGCCCTGTTTGTTTTTATGGGAATAGTCGATGGCTTGGATACAACGCCCGCTGGGGATATAGTACTTCGCCACGGTAATCTTCATCTGGGCATTGAAACTAAGGGGCACAACATTCTGCACCAGGCCCTTGCCGAATGTACGCTGACCCAGCACAACGCCGCGGTCAAGGTCCTGTATCGACCCTGCGAGGATTTCAGAAGCCGAGGCGCTCTGGTTGTCGACCAGGATGACTATAGGTATCTCTGTGTCAACGGGGGTCGAAGAGGTATAATGCACCTGGTTTTTGTCGGCTTTTTGTCCTTTGGTGGAAACTATCTCCTGGCCCTTTTCGACGAACAGGTTGGCGATGTCGACGGCCTCGTTCAGCAAACCACCCCCGTTCCCGCGGATGTCGATGATAAGACCTTTCAGGGTATTGTTTTCCTTGAGTTTCATGAAGGCCTGGCGGAATTCCTTTGATGCATTCTGGGTGAAGCCCGTGAGTTTGATATAGGCTATGCCGTCGGAAAGTATACCGGCATAAGGGACATTATCAATTTTAATGTTTTCACGGATGATGTTTTTAGTCAGGGTGTCGGCGGGGGATTTGCGCTCTATAACCAGGTTCACCTGTGTGCCGGCCTGTCCTTTGAGTACTGCGCTTACATCATCGTATGTCTTATTGACCGCGGCCTGTCCGTTGATCCTGATAATTTTGTCGCCTGCCTTAAGGTCGGATTTCTGGGCCGGGGATCCCTCGTAAGGCTCGGAAATAACAACGTATTTGCCCTGCTGGTGGATCAGGGCTCCGATGCCTCCGTACTGGCCAGTGGTGATAAACCGGTAATCTTCAACCTGGTTCTCGGGGATGAAATTTGTATACGGGTCAAGGGATTCAAGCATTGCATCGATGCCGGTCTGGGTAAGCTGGCCCGGGTTGATCACATCGACGTAATCGGTACTTAGTTCTTTCATCATACTGGAATAAATATCCAGGTTCTTTAAAAGTTCGAAACCGATTTGTGTATTGTTATCCTTTTTTGCTCCCTTATCCTGGGCATCAACAGAAAAAGAAATTCCCAGTAATATTATGAAAAGGATGATTCTCGATTTTATCATATTCAGCTTTTCTTTTCTCTTAATGCTTTCTTTACACTGATCACCATTCACTGATCACCGTTGACGGCTCCCGGTCTAAGGTACCGGGTCATACCCCTGCCCGCCCCAGGGATGGCATCGTCCCAAACGCCTCAATGTCATCCACCCTCCCCTGAACGGACCGTGTTTGCGTATAGCCTCCATCCCGTATTCGGAACAACTTGGCGTAAAACGGCAGGAAGGCATAAGGTAGGGTGAAACAGCTCCCTGGTAGAACCTTATAAGAAGGATGAAAAAACAACTAAGAACCTGTTTCACTCTCTTCTTTTAAACGGCGTAAAAGTAAGATTATTTTATCTTGTATTGCCTTATAGCTCAGGATTTCTTTCGATGTATAGGTTATGCAAAAACCGAGGCTTGAAATGCCTGAAGGACCTTCGCCGCAGAGGGCTGATTTGTTCAGCCGGTAAGCTTCCCTGATTCGACGCTTCAACAGGTTGCGATCTGTAGATCTCCTGTGGATTGCTTTAGGGACGCTGATCAGGATCCGGTTGTAAGGCCCCGGCTGAGCATCTGTTTTCATCCATGTGACCTTTAAAGGATGCATTGTAAAGGTATGGCCGGTTGAAAACAGGGCCCTGATTAACCTGAACCCATGGAGCCGTTCGTTTTTTGAAAATGTAAGAGGCATTTAATGGTGAATTTACCCGGTTCACTTAAGCGGTGGACGCCGGCCCCGGTTTACTTTTTCCTGGCTTCCTTTGAGAGGAACTGTTCAATAGCGCTTGTGATGGACGGAGCTTCTTTTGTTGGGGCTTCGATGTCAAGCCTCAAACCTGAATCCTGGATAGTTTTGGCAACACTTGGGCCAAGGGCGGCAAGGACGGTATTACCCTGTTCGAAGTCGGGGTAATTCTTAAACAGCGATTTGATCCCCGAAGGGCTGAAGAAAACCAGCATGTCGAATTTGGTGATGTCGGTGTCGGACATATCACGGGCCAGGGTACGGTATATAATGGCCTTTTTATAAACTACTTTACTGTCTTCAAGCATTTTCGGCACATCCTGCTTATGCACGTCTGAGCATGGAAGGAGGAATTTCTCGTTTTTATGCTTTTTTATCAGGTCCACAAATAATGAAAAATTTTCCTTGCTGTGGAATATCTTTCTCTTCCTGAACTGAACATATTTCTGAAGGTAATAAGCTGTTGATTCTGAAATACTGAAATACTTCATGGTTTCGGGAACCTCAACCCTCATTTCCTTGCAGATCCTGAAAAAATGGTCGACGGCATTTTTTGAAGTGAAAATTATAGCCGTGTAATCAAGTATATTGATCCTGTCTTTCCTGAATTCTTTTGCCGGTACACCTTCAATCCTTATTAATTGCCGGAAAGTGAAGTTGACACAGAATTTACGGCCGATCTCTGCATACGGAGATTTTTCAAAATCGGTCGGCTGGGGCTGAGAAACAAGGATATTCCTGATCTTCAATTTCAATGGTGTATTTAGTCAGACAATCAATGAAATCAAAAGCCCTTATTGAACAGGTAAAGCCCTTTCAGGATTACCAGCAGGGGCAGGATTTCGAGGCTGCAAAGATACACAAATAAAAATAAATAGGAAAATTTCTTAAGTGAAATTCCTATAAAAAAACCTCGCATCACCCTAAAAAAACTCATTAATCCAATGATAACCAATGTAATATATAGCAGAATGTTTGATTGCAGGAACAGGACCAGGATCAGGAGTGGAAGCAGGATAAGACCGGTAATAAAGGAAAAGGAAAGAAGGTTTTGAAGATAGACATGGGTCGTAGGCATTGTTTTAAATACAATACCAAGAAAGCGGATGGCTGAAATTTTAATCGACCAGAAAACAATGAACCCGGCAGTGCAAGCGAGAAAAACCTGGTACTCGGGGAAACGGGAAATGATATCCGGAAGCCATTCTTTAATAGTAAGTACCAGAAAGAAGCTGAAAGTGAAAATGTAAACGATCGAAAGCGCCATGCTGACCCTTTCCTTGAACAGGCTTCCTTCTTTTGTCAGGATGTTCAGGAAGCGCTGGGAGAGGGGTGCGCGATAGATTTGCCGCAGGCGTTTAAAATAAAAGAAATGGGACCAGGCGAAAATGATCAGGCAGGCGAGAAACGAGAGGATGATCCAGTCGGCAGGATAATGCTGGTGTTCTGAATTCCTGAATGCAGTAGGGTGTAGATGGTGTGAGCTGAACAGGGAAGATCGGTAATTAAAAGACGGCCTGTCAATACTTTGCAGGGTAAAGGTTGTGTCGGTTGAATGTGTGGTGGACCTCATGTTGCTGAAGGGGTGAACAGGGCTGCAAAGTGGTTCCACAGGGTGTCGTCGGGAGTAGGAGCTACGATCACCAGCGGCTCTTTTCTTACAGGGTGGACCAGGGTGACCGACCTTGCATGGAGATGGATTGAGCCGTCGGGGTTTGACCTGGGGTAACCATATTTAAGGTCCCCGCGGATAGGGCATCCGATATGGGAAAGCTGCGCCCTGATCTGGTGATGCCTTCCTGTGATCAGCTCAACCCCGATCAGGTAATAATCTTTACTTTTTCCTAGCACATTGTAGTTGAGTTCGGCGAGCTGGGTATGTTTGTCGGGTTCAGGCCTGATAAAGGATTTGTTTTTGACCTCATCCCTCCAGAGATGGTTTTGAAGGTGGCCGCTCTCCTGTGGCGGCATGGTTTTAACAACGGCCCAGTAGGTTTTATGAATCGTGCCGGCCTTGAGCATTTCATTCAGGCGGCTCAGTGATTTGGAGGTCCTGGCAAAGATCACCGCCCCGCTTACGGGCCTGTCGATGCGGTGTACCACCCCCAGAAAAACCTCGCCGGGCTTGTTGTACCTGACCTTGATATACGCCTTGATCTTTTCGCTGAGGGGCTGGTCACCTGTTTTATCCCCCTGGACTATCTCGGAAGGAAGTTTATTAACAACCAGGAGGTGATTGTCGGCATACAAAATACGGCTCTCAATACTGCTCACGTTCATTCGGGAAATTGAGCGATTTTATATCGTTTATGTATGAATCCACTGCTCCTTTTATTTCTTCTGAAAGGTTGTGATACCGCCTCAGGAACCTCGGCGAGAATTCCATGGTGATACCAAGCATGTCATGAAGCACAAGCACCTGTCCGTCAACTTCGGCTCCTGCCCCGATCCCGATCAGGGGGATCTTCAGCTCCCTGGCAACCTGCCCGCCGAGTTTTGCGGGGATCTTTTCCAGGACAATTGCGAAACATCCCGAGTTTTCAAGCAAATGGGCATCTTCAACGAGCTTGGCGGCTTCCGACTCATTGGTGGCCCGCACAACATAGGTGCCGAACTTATGTATCGATTGAGGGGTTAGGCCCAGGTGCCCCATCACAGGGATACCTGCCGAAAGTATCCTGTCGACCGATTCTATGATCTCCTTGCCGCCTTCCATTTTTACTGCATCGGCGCCGCTTTCCTTCATGATGCGGATAGCTGAATTGAGCGCTTCCTTGGAATTCCCCTGGTAGGTGCCAAACGGCAGGTCAACAACAACCAGGGCGCGTTTTACGGCCCTTACCACCGACGAGGCATGGTAGATCATCTCATTGAGAGTGATAGGCAGAGTTGAAGTGTAACCTGCCATCACATTGGAAGCGGAATCCCCCACAAGTATTATATCAATACCTGTGCTTTCCAGGATCTTGGCAAAAGAAAAATCATATGCCGTAAGCATGGCAATTTTTTCCCCCTTGGATTTCATCTCCTGTAAAACATGTGTGGTCACCTTAGTGACATTGCGAAAGGAATACGAAGCCGACATAAGCTCAGAATTTGAACGCAAAGGTATTACAATAAAATTTGTTTCCGACTGAATCGTTTATTTCAAATAATTCATGCTTTATAATTATATTTGCAAAACCAATGTCATCCTGCCAATTCATGAAAAAATACTATTCTCTGCTGATTCTTGCCTGCGCACTGCTCATGCTGGGTTCCTGCAAAAAGACCCTGGTTGTGAATGCCGACTGGAAAGATGTTACCATTGTATACGGCCTTCTTGACCAGACTGAATCCGTTCATTATGTAAAAATCACCAAAGCCTACCTTGGCCCGGGGGATGCCATTAAATTTGCACAAATCCCCGATTCAAGCGAATATTCCCACCCGCTTAAGGCGACTATGGAGGAACTGAACGGCTCAACCCTCCTTCGCACGATTACCCTTCATGATACCCTGATCCAAAACAAGGACAGCGGTGTCTTCTATTTCCCTGTTCAGCATATGTTTTGCACTTATGCCCAGCTATCACCTGATCTTACATATCATCTTATCGTAAAAGACAGCGTTACGAATAAAGTGATTGAAGGCACTGCCACCCTGGTCAGTGATTTCGATATAGAACGACCCACTATTTTCACCCGGGCTACTACCTTCCAGTCGGGTAAAAGCTCCGAAGTGAAATGGATCTCGGCCAAATCGGGGAAACGTTACCAGGTTAATCTAAGGATACGCTATGCAGAAGCTACCATAGGGGTCCCTAATTCAACAGTTATTAAAAGCCTTGACTGGCTTGCACTTACCGATATCAAGTCGCTCTCTGAAAAAGGCGGGCAAACCATGGACTATTTTATCAACGGGGATGCATTCTATATTTTTATGGGATCACATATCCCGGTTGACCCAACGGTTACACGGGCCCTGAGGGATTGTGATTATATTTTCACTGTTGGTTCGGAAGACCTGAGCACGTATATGGATGTAACCGCACCCTCCAATACCATCATCCAGGAGAGACCTGCTTTCTCAGATATTGTCAACGGCATCGGACTGTTTACTGCCCGGGTTGTAAAATCAGTAGACACCCTGCGGTTCAGTACCTTTACCCTCGACGAGATCAAAACAAACCAGTATACCAAAGACCTGGGTTTCTAATCTTCCTTTCACATTTTCTGTCTTTTTGTCATTTTTTGTCAGGGATTTTTCTTTTGGCACAATGATTGACATTTAAGACGTACTTCTCAAAATATACTTAGAAAGGAGATAATTTAATATGGGAAAAATAATTGGAATTGATTTAGGAACTACAAACTCCTGCGTTGCAGTGATGGAAGGTAATGAACCTGTTGTTATTGCAAACAGTGAAGGAAGAAGAACAACCCCTTCGATTGTTGCATTTACCGATAACGGTGAAAGAAAAGTCGGGGATCCTGCCAAACGTCAGGCAATCACAAACCCCACGAATACGGTTTCTTCAATAAAACGTTTCATGGGCGAAACCTATGACCAGGTTCAGGTTGAAATAAAACGTGTACCGTATAAAGTTGCCAAGGGTGACAACAATACCCCCAGGGTTGACATTAACGGAAAGCTGTATACTCCCCAGGAGATATCAGCCATGGTTCTTCAGAAGATGAAAAAAACTGCCGAAGATTATCTCGGGCAGGAAATAAAGGATGCTGTGATCACGGTTCCTGCTTACTTCAGCGATTCGCAGAGGCAGGCAACAAAGGAAGCCGGCGAGATTGCAGGCCTGAATGTTAAACGTATTATCAATGAACCTACTGCTGCAGCCCTTGCCTACGGCCTCGATAAAAAGCATAAAGATATTAAGGTTGCCGTGTATGACCTGGGTGGCGGTACATTCGATATTTCAATTCTCGAGCTGGGCGACGGTGTGTTTGAAGTTAAATCCACCAATGGGAATACCCACCTGGGAGGTGATGATTTTGACCAGATCGTGATCGACTGGCTGGCCGATGAATTTCTGAAAGACGAAGGGATTGACCTGCGTAAGGACCCGATGGCATTACAGCGCCTGAAAGAAGCTGCAGAAAAAGCCAAGATAGAACTCTCAAGTTCTGCTGAAACAGAGATCAACCTGCCTTACATTATGCCGGTTGACGGAGTTCCCAAGCACCTTGTGAAGAAGCTTACAAGAGCTAAATTCGAACAGCTTGTCGATCGCCTTATGCAATCGACCATTCCTCCCTGCCAGCAGGCATTGAAGGATGCCGGGATGAACCCTTCCGACGTTGATGAAGTGATCCTGGTAGGTGGATCTACAAGGATCCCCGCCATCCAGAAGATAGTCAAGGATTTCTTCGGAAAAGAGCCTTCCAAAGGCGTAAATCCCGATGAGGTTGTTGCAGTTGGTGCAGCTATCCAGGGAGGCGTTCTTACAGGCGAGGTAAAAGATGTACTGCTTCTTGATGTAACCCCGCTTTCACTCGGGATTGAGACCCTGGGCGGTGTTATGACAAGGCTGATAGAATCGAATACCACTATACCTACAAAGAAATCAGAGGTGTTCTCGACTGCGGCGGATAGCCAGACAACTGTTGAGATCCATGTCCTCCAGGGTGAACGCCCTATGGCTACCCAGAACAAAAGCATAGGAAGGTTCCACCTTGACGGTATACCGCCTGCTCCCAGGGGGATTCCGCAGGTCGAAGTCATTTTCGATATAGACGCTAACGGGATACTGCATGTGACCGCAAAGGATAAAGCAACAGGCAAATCCCAGCAGATCAGGATAGAAGCTTCATCGGGCCTTTCCGACGACGATATCAGGAAGATGAAGGAGGAAGCCCAGCGCAATGCCGATATCGACAAGAAAATGAAGGAAGAGGTCGATAAGATCAACCAGGCCGATACCATGATATTCCAAACGGAAAAGCAGCTGAAGGAATTCGGCGACAAGGTTCCTGCCGACAAGAAAGGCGGCATCGAACATGCCCTTGAAGAACTTAAAACCGCTCATAAAAACCGCGACGTTGCAGCTATTGACAAAGCTCTTGCAAACCTGAATGCCATATGGCAAACAGCAAGCGAAGAGATGTACAAGAACTCCCAGGGAGCCCAGCAGGGACCGCAGGGCGGACCCCAGCCAGGCCAGGAACAGGGGGCAGGCCAGAAAAGTTCGGGAAATGATGAAGTCACCGATGTAGACTTCGAGGAAGTCAAAGACAAATAATCAGGTTATCAACATCAATGCAGGGCCGTCATGCACAGTGACGGCCTTTTTTTACTCATAGCTGTATTTCATGTATCACTTTTACGGCTTCGCCGGATAAAGGAGTACGATAATCTCAGCTATATGAAAACAATTGGAACGCTTGTTTGCTCTGTCCTGCTGTCAGTGTCAGCGATAAGGGGCCAGGGCTTTGAAACATTTCAGAATTTCCCGGTACTGTCGGGGAGCTATGCCAACGGCAGCTTCACGGGGACCGACGGCTCTGACTGGACTTATATTCAATGCCGTGGTGATAAGGTTATTGAACTGCCTACTCCCTGCCTTGGAAAGAAACGGAATGCACTTCCCAAACTGGTTTCAGGTATGATCCACCATGGATGCGGCAAGATTATATTTACATACCGCCAGGCCTTCTCAACTGCGGTTAACCTGGATCTGCTCATCAATGGGGATCTTGTGAAGAATGTCATCAGCGCCGGGGGAAATGCCGATACAAGCCTGGTACATTCTTCCGACAGCATTAATGCAGGCATCCCGGGTGATTTTATAATTGAATTCAGGCAGGCCGACAGTCTGAACTCCGGGCAGGTGTGTATCGACAATGTTTACTGGACACCCTATGAATCCGGTCTCGGAAGCGAAGAAAAAATTGCAGGCGGTTCTCCCCACAGGCCGTTGAAATTCATCTGGCTGGGAAAACCGATCAGCATTTATTGCCAGGTGGAAGGAATAAAAGAACTTGCCATTTATTCAACAGAAGGGGGGCTGGTCAGGGACCTGTTCTTTTCAGGGTTTTACGCATCCCTGTTCCTTGACAATTGTCCTGAGGGTATTTACATAGCCATCCTCCGTGATAAAGAAAAGAACTTCATAAGCAAAGGGAAATTGGTTTTTTATTGAGGACGCTTTTTCGCTATTTTTGCGGAGCCAACAAGCTCTTATGCGCAGCCTGATCATTCTTTTGCTTTCGTTTGTACTTGCACACCCAATCATTATGGCCCAGAAAGGGAATGAAGGAAAAGACGAAGAAACAGCGAGGATTGAAATCACGGCAAGAAGCGACCAGGAATCGTACCGTGCAATCCCATGCGGCCACCACGGGGCACTGGTTTTCTTTAAAAGCGTTGAAATAGCAGATAACCTGAGAGTCAAATGGTATTTTTCGTTTTATGACCAGAACCTGAAACAGCTTTGGGTAAAAAGCTTTCCGGTGCTTAATGATCTTGATTTCAGGTTTAAAACATTTTCGGGCGACACCCTTATCCTTGTTTTTGTATACAAAGGCAAGATGAAAAGCGAGGATCAGCCACTTGAAATTGTCAGGATTGCCCTCAACAAAGGCAACTTCATTCCAAACATAACTAAAGTCCCCGCCAATTCAGAGCCTGTTTTTTTCAATATCCTCGGGAGAAATGCTTTCCTGGCACTGAATCATAAAACAGGACAGGCGGCTATTGAGATCCTTGACCTGAAGTCGAATCACAGCAAGGGCTTCCTGGTTGACCCTCAGGCAGAGGCAGCCTTCCGCTGGTTCGGGACCGACAGCATTACGGGAAGTTTAAAGGCTGTGGTTTCCAAAGCAATAAGTAAAAAAGAGACCGGGCACTGGTACCAGGTTTTTGATACGACAGGAAAGGTGTTGAACTCGGTAAACCTCAGCACGATTAACAACGACAGGGAATTTTCGGGTTTCGAAGCAGTCTCAAACCAGAAAGGGGAGGAGATGGTCATCGGTACGTACAGGCTTAAGAATAGCGGTTCCGGGCAGAAAAACAAGCCCATTACTGAATCCACGGGTATTTTTACGAGTCTGCTTCAGCAGGGGAACCAGAAAAATTTGAATTTTGTAAACTTTCTTCAGTTAAAGAGCATTAATTCATTGCTTAGTGCAAAAGACCTGCTTGATCTGAAAAAGAAAGCTCTGAAGAAGAATAAAAACATTGCTGAATATTCTGTTGATTTCAATGTTCTTCAGGATGAGCCTTTTGAACAGGATGGCAGGATAATACAGGTTTCTGAAGTGTATTTTCCGCAGTATCATGTTGAAAATTTTACAGATTTCGATTTTTACGGAAGGCCTTATACGAATTCTTATTCAACGTTCGACGGATACCGGTTTACCGGCGCACTCATCACCGCCTACGATCCAGAGGGGATGTTGTTGTGGGATAATGCATTGGAAATAAATGAACTGATCAGCCCTGAACTCAGCCCGAAAGTGGTGGTGAAAGTGATGGGCGATAAACTGCTTCTTGCATTTTGTGCTGCCGGAAAAATAGGTTCGAAGATCATACATAATAGCGAAACCAGCGGTAAACTGGAATTCAGCCTGCTGGAATCAAAATATCCAGATGACAAGCTGCTCTCTGAAACAAAAAGCGGGTTGCAGGGATGGTACGACGATTTCTTCCTCTGCTATGGATTCCAGGAAATAAAAAATGTAGCCATTGAAACCAATAACAAGCGGCTGGTATTCTATTTAACAAAAATAAAATTCGAGGAGTAGGCCTATTTTTTTGCCGGGTTGATCACAACCAGTTTATTATCACAATTTTGCACCAGCATCGTGGTGTCTTTCAGATTCCCTGAATAAGCCGGTCCGGAATATTTAATAGTATAAGTTGTACCGCCTGCAAAGGTCTTGCACTGCATTTCATCATGCTGAAGATTTATGGTTGCATGAAGCTGTACGATGTTAACGGTAAGTAGTGAATCTCTTTTATTTTCAAAGCAAACAGTCGCCAGGCCATCGCAAGGCTGTGAAGTGGAAGCCTTTTTGCAGGAGGTTGAAAATAACATTGTACCAAGGATCAGTGCTGTTAAAATAAGGAGGTTGTTTTTCATAATCAAAATCTTCGCTTTGCAAAAGTACAAGGAATAAATTAATATCAAAATGCAGATTGACATAACAAAAGACAGAAATAGTTTGTTAGGGTTGTATGGGAAACACTAAAAAATTGAAAATTAATTTTACTTTTGTAGATTCTGAAAAAAATCGAATTTCAGGCAACCATACAACTGCAACCATTGTCATCTAAATCAAGTATAAGTTAATTATTGTAAACGTCTTCTAATATCAACCCTATGCGGAATTTAACATTGCGCCTTTTTTTCATTTGCGGGTTCCTGCTACTGTCTTCCCCTTTTCTGATTGCACAAAATGCTCCTAATGCCGCCTGTCCCGATACTCAACCGGTTGTTATAGGCCCTGATGTGGTCAGGGCAGGGCAAACCGTAACCTATATGACTTATGACATTCCAGGTCATAGTTATACATGGGTAGTTCCTGCAGGCGGAAGTGCAAGCATACTCAACCAGAACCAGGTCACGATTACATGGGGGAGCACTCCGATGACAGTGGTGCTTAAAATTAGAGAAGGCAATAGCGCTAAGCCAGGCTGTGTTGAGGTAGAAACACAGAAGAAGATTACAATTCAGCCTTTGCTGCATGCTTTTTATTATTATCAGTATGAAACCGGCACCTGCTTTTACAATAAAGTCGACTTCACAGGTGATGTATCGGTGCACCCGGGGCAAACAATAACCTACGCATGGGATTTTGGAGATCCGGCTTCAGGGGTTAGCAACACATCTGTCTTACCAAATCCATCCCATATTTTCCCGACAGTATCCGGTCTAACGTACACGGTCACGCTGACTTTGACCAATACTGCAGGGCAGCAGGACATGATTACCGATTATGTTTACGTTGATCCTGACACTTATAAGCCGATTGCCGTACTGCCGGTGCCGGCCAATCCGAACTGCCTCAGCCAGGCATATACATTCAATGCAGCAGGGAGCCAGCCTACGTTTAAACCCACCTCCGAAACCTTTTTATACGTTGATTGGGATTTTGGCGACGGCACAACGGCCCATTATGAAAAATTTGGCAGCACGCCTCCTGTATTGCAAACAACGCATATCTATGCTTCTTATGGAACTAAAACGGTGACATTAACCCTGACCAATACCGTTCATTGCATGGTGACTAAAACCATCCAGGTTGATGTTCCGAACACCATGCCTGTTGCCGGGTTCCTTGTTGCCAAATCCTGCGTGAACGAACCCACTTCTTTTACAGATATTTCTTCAACACCAATTGCACCCCTCGTTATAACAGACTGGAGTTGGGACTGGAACGACGGATCCAACTCAACCTATAATTACATAACGAATCCTCCGCCCGTTCCGGTGATCCATCCATTTATGGATCTGGCCTCGCATAATGTTACGCTTACTGTCACCAACAGTAACGGTTGTAAAAACATATATTCCCTGCCTGTTCAGGCAGAACCTTCACCCCAGGCCAATTTCTCTTATCCTGTTGTGATCTGTTCCGGCGACGTTGTGCAGTTCAAAGATATGAGTTCACCCCTGACGGGCAGCCCTATCGTTAGCTATCAGTGGAACTTCGGCGATCCTACATCGCCCAGCAACACCTCAATCCTGCAAAATCCAACCCATCTTTTTTCAGGTGCGGGAAATTTCATCATTACACTCACGGTAGCGAACAATGCAGGATGTGTCAACACAAAAACGCTTCCTGTGGCCAATCCTCTTGTTGTAAACCCCCATCCTGATATTGACTTCACCCAGGTGCAGGGAGTTACTGCCTATGAACAGATTTTTACATCAATAATCAATCCCGCACAGCACGTAGGGAATAATGTGTACTGGGAATTCGGAGATGGAACCAATGGATTCGGTTCACCCATCACCCACAATTACCCGGGGCCGGGCAGCTTCACAGCCCGCTGTACAGCCACCGACATGGTAACCGGGTGCACCAACGTAGTGACCCACGATATGATGCTTGGAGGGCCGCCTGCTGCCTGCTTTACTGCCAATCCACCCAATGAATGCCAGAATGTCAATATTTTATTTGTGCCTTGTCCCCCTGGGGGCCAGATCGATTTTGAGGATTGGGATTTTGGGGATGGGACGCCTGTACAGCATTTCGTTCCTCCCTTCACACCGGCTTCTCCGACTCATTCATATATCGCACCTGGGCCTTATCATGTGAAAAGGGTTGTTAACCAGGGAACCCCGCTTGAAGCATCATTTGATCTCTGGGTAACGATTTATGATTCCCCCACTGCGAATTTCATATGGTTCAGTGATCCCGCCCACCTGCATCAAAGCCAGGCCTGCGACGGACAGGATGTTTATTTCGTGGATCAATCGTTTGCAAATTCCACCCCCCCGGGAACAATTTACCAGTGGTTGTGGACCTTTGATGATCCTCTTTCAGGAGCCGCCAATACTTCAACCCTGCAAAACCCCACCCATACTTTCATGAGTGGACAAACATCGTATAATGTGACATTGCAGGCCTGGGAAAACCTTGAGAACTGCCCAAGTCCTGTCAAGACAATCAATGTGCCGATCAATACTCCTATTCCCGTAGAATTCGGTTACGGAACTAATGTCTGCCTTGATCAGGCGGTTAACTTCACGACAGATCCTGCAGCTTTGCCTCCTTCAGATTACACCTGGCTATGGGATTTTGGAGATGGCAACAATTCGGCAGCGCCGGGAAGTGTTTCGCATTTGTATGCTTCTGTGGGGGATTATACCGTAACCCTGACGCTTACCGATGTCAATGGCTGCAGCAAGTCAAAACAGCATATTATCAGCATTATTCCAAAGCCAATTGCCAATTTCATGTTTGCTTCACCTACCTGTTTTGGCTCAGCGATCCAATTTACCGACCTTTCCGTAGTCCCCTTGCCATATAACGACGTGATCGTTGGATGGGACTGGGATTTTGGGGACGGCACTCTGCATGACCTTACAAGGAATCCCACACATATTTATGCAGTATACAGCTCTACAGGATGGAATGTGACACTCACCGTAACAACGAACCGCGGTTGTTCCCAGACCAGGACTATTAATGTACAGCAGGTTGCCTCCCCTCTGGCTGATTTCCAGGTTACAGGAGGGACTTTTTCCTGCGTTGCGCCACAATCGGTTCATTTCAGTGATCTCTCCCAGACCAATGGGGGCGGGAACCTGATGTCATGGTCCTGGGATTTCGGAGACCCCGCTTCAGGAGCATTCAATTTCTCAACAGCACAGAACCCATCGCATATATACAACACTTCGGGGCCTAAGAGGATTACTTTAATCGTAAGCAACACGAATTATTGTAACGATACCATTTTTCACGATATTACCATTAATGCGCTTCCTTTACCTGACTTTGCTTTTTCAACCCCCTGCCTGGGTAACAATACCTTGTTTACCGACAACACCATTCCAAATGCTGCGGGAATCTTGTCCTGGGCCTGGGATTTTGGCGACGGAGGCACATCACCCCTTCAGAATCCGCAACATCTCTTTGCCACAGCGGGAACACACACTGTTACTCTCGTGGTTGTTAACTCAAACGGTTGTACAAACACCAAGGTGAAAACCATTAATGTAAACCCGAAACCGGTTGTTGATTTTATAGAGACAAGCCCCTTCTGCCAGCATGCACAGGTTACTTTTACAAGCCAGGCATATGTGCCGGCAGGTTTTACCAGCTTCATTAATAACTGGATGTGGAGATTCGGCGACGGTTCAGCTGTTGGGATCGGACCTGTTGTCACCCATACCTACCTTGATGCTTCGATTTCCCATACGGTCACACTGATCGCCACGACAACCGACGGATGCGTTGACTCTGTTTCCAAAGTCGTAACAGGAATCGCGGCACCTATTGCCGACTTTACCAATCTTGGCGTTGGCTGTCTTGGCCAATCATTGAGTTTTGTTGATAATTCCCAAAGCAATGGAGGCGGTACAATCAGCCAATGGTCTTGGAATTTTGATGATCCGGGCTCAGGCTCATCCAACACTTCTACTTTGCAGAACCCGACGCATAGTTTCACCAGCGCGGTAGTTCATCATGTCTCCCTCACAGTCACAAACGTAAACGGATGCACAGCTACAAAGACAAATGATGTTAGCATAGCGGCAAAACCCGTTGCCGACTTCACCTCATCCAGCAGCTGCCTGGGCAACCTGACAGTATTTACTGACAAATCTACAACACTGACAGGGTCCCTGGTTCTTTGGGCCTGGGATTTTGGTGACGGGGGGACTGCACTTACGCAAAACCCCACATACATGTTCAGCACTCCGGGACTCCATTATGTTACATTGACCGTAACCAATTCCAACGGTTGCACACAGAGTGTTACCTACCCTGTTGAAGTATACCCTTACCCGGTTACATCATTCGGTTTCTCTTCACCCACCTGCGCGGGCAACAGCGTGACATTTACAGATATGTCGATCACGGGTCATGGTTATATTGTCAGAAGGATGTGGGATTTCGGTGACGGGAATTTACTGAACACAACATCCGTTTCAACCACACATCAGTATGCCAACGGAGGAACATATAATGTCACCCTCATAGTGAAAACCTCCGACAGTTGCACGGGAACGAAAACAATATCGGTACCCATTCAATTTGCCCCTGTTGCATCATTTACTGCCATAAATTCACTTTGTGTTCTCACTCCTGTCCAATTCAACGACAACTCCCAGCCTAACGGGGGAGGGACCATAACACAATGGAACTGGAATTTCGGAGATCCCGGCTCAGGTGGAAACAACAACTCAACCCAGCAGAACCCGGTTCATAATTTCAGCGCTTCAGGTGTTTTTAAAGTACGTCTGACTGTAGCCAATGCCGATGGCTGTATAGGAAAGGATTCCATGATGGTTACCATCAATGCAAATCCTGTCGCTAATTTTACGGCCACCAATGCATGCCAGGGCAATGCAACTACGTTTACCGACAATTCAATCCCCAATGCAGGTGTGATCGTGTCATGGTTGTGGAATTTTGGTGACGGCGGCAGTTCCGCAGTCCAGAATCCAACCTATACCTATGTTACAGGAGGCATTTTTAATGTCACACTTACAGTGACTACTTCAAACGGATGTATACATTCAGTAAGCAAACCTGTGGAAGTATGGGCCAGGCCAAACATCCAGTTCAGTTATACTTCCCCCACCTGTGCCGGGAGTTCAGTTACTTTTACCGATATTTCGGTTCCGTCGCATGGTTATATCACCAACAGGAACTGGGATTTCGGCGATGGAAATACAGGCACCAGCGCCAGCCCGACCATTTCACATACATATACCACGGGAGGGAACTACCAGGTTATACTTAGCATTACCACTTCCGATAATTGTACAGGGAACAATACCATTTCTGTTCCTATCCAGTACAACCCGATCTCCGGATTCCAATGGTCAAATGCCGTCTGTGCACTGGCCCCTGTCCAGTTCACTGATATCTCCCAACCCAACGGGGGCGGGCAGATCACTCAATGGAACTGGACTTTCGGTGATCCCGGATCAGGCGGAAACAATACTTCCACCCAGCAGAACCCTGCACACAATTTTAGTGCAGCAGGTCAATTTATGGTGCATCTTAAAGTTACCAATGCAAGTGGATGTTATAAAGACAGCAGCGCCCAGATCACTATCGAAGCAAATCCGACCGCGACTTTTACTGCAACAAGTGTGTGCAAAGGCAGCCCAACGGTATTCACCGGGACTCCTGGTGCCGGAACAATTGCTACCTGGTCCTGGGATTTCGGTGACGGCGGAACAGGATCGGGCCAGAACCCTTCATACACTTATGCTAACGATGGAACATATACGGTCGTTCTGAATGTGGCGAGCTCGGGCGGGTGCCTTGGAACGTACAGCAAAACGATACAGGTTTATGGTTCCCCGGTTTCTCAATTCAAGTTCTCTTCACCGACTTGTGCCAGTGATTCGGTACAATTCACCGATCTTTCAGTTACGGCTCACGGAAGTATTAATAAATGGGAATGGGATTTCGGTGATGGTGGGACTATTACCATAACCTTCCCGGGCAATGCGAATGTGAAACACAAATACGCAAATGGCGGGAATTACAATGTAAAGCTAAAAATCACGACTTCCGACAATTGTACCAATGAGATCACCTTACCGGTATCTGTAGAATTCAAACCAATCGCCAACTTCAGCAATGCCTCCGGTGCCTGCGCCCTGATGACCAACGAGTTCACCGACCTCTCCCAGTCGAACGGCGGAACAGCTGTTGTAGGCTGGCTTTGGGACTTCGGCGACCCCTCTACTGGTTCCAACAACACTTCAGACCAGAAGAACCCCACGCATGCGTTTTCGGCAGGCGGGCCTTTCTGGGTCAAACTGAAAGTAACCAACGCAACCGGATGTTATGATACATTGAAAAAACAGATCTCTGTGAATGCGGCTCCGGTTCCATTGTTCTCGTTTGACACGGCCTGTGTGGTCAGCTTAACACAATTCCACGACCTTTCAACATCATCGAGCGGTTCTATTAACGCATGGTCATGGAACTTTGGCGATCCTTCTTCAGGCGGGAATAATACCTCCACCTTGCAAAATCCTACGCATAATTATTCAAGTCCGGGAAATTACATGGTGAAGCTCAGTGTTACAACAACAAACAATTGTACCAGGGATACCATAATGCAGATTGCGGTCAGCCCGAAACCTGTGGCCTTGTTCCAATACACTGCAGCCTGTGCCCAGGATTCTACACATTTTACTGACCTGTCGATTGCACCCAACAGCCAGGTTGTGGCCTGGTCCTGGGATTTCGGTGATGGTGGCACTGCAACCATCAAAAATCCCAATCATAAATTTGCTACGGGAGGAACCTACAATGTCAAGGAGGTTGTGACTAATCTCAGCGGTTGCAAGGACTCGGTGGTCGTTGCAGTTCTGGTACATCTGAAACCGGTTTCCGCTTTCCAGTATAACAGCAAATACTGCCCGAAAGGACAGATTACGTTCCAGGATATGTCAACGGCATCAGGTGCTGTTATTACCGACCGTTTGTGGATATTTGAACAAGGGGCCACCTCAACTGTCGCAAATCCTGTATACACATTCCCGGTAACCGATACAATTTACCTGGTGACACTGATGGTAACCGATACCTATGGTTGCAAGGATACCATCGTCGACAGCGTCAGGGTGAAACCCGGCTTCAGGTTCTCCTTTGTTGACAGTACGGTATGCTTCGGCAATCCTACTATTTTCCATCCGGTCAATTACAATATGGGTCAGGACTCGTTATATTCCCCGAGATGGGATTTCGGTGACCCGAATTCCGGCCCGGCGAATTACTCAGGCTTATATAATACAACCCATGTCTTTACTGCTCCGGGATTATATAACGTTAAACTGAGAGTTTTCAACACCGATAATTGTGTTGACAGCGTTTTCAGAACAGTTCAGGTATATGCCCTGCCCAAACCTCATTTCTCGGCTGCAATCGCCCAGTGCGACAGCATAATGCATTTCACAGATACGACCAGTAATTACGGTACGGGTACCATTAAACAATGGGAGTGGATATTCGGCGACGGTTCTCCTAATGTGATCATTACAACACCTCCCGGCGACACCTCCCATTGGTACGTTGCTACGGGTGATTACCGGGTCACTTTGATCGTTACAAATACCAAGGGATGCGTCGACAGCATATCCCAGGGTGTGACCAGGCTCCCGTGCATCAGGGCAAATTACAATTACCCGGATACCAATTGTATGAACTATATGGTAACATTCCAGGATACTTCAGTGCCGACATACAGGATCAAGCAATGGAAATGGTCATGGGGTGACGGGAAAGACACATCATATATCCAATACAGCAAGTTCGTAGTACATAAATTTACGAGCCCGGGTACTTTCAAGGTCAAACTATGGATCAAGGCCGTTGTAAATGCGAAGAACATCCTCGACAGTCTCACTCAGGATGTCCTGATACATCCCACACCAAAAACCTTGTTCTCAAATGTTCCCGTTTGCCTGAAACAGCCTGCAATGTTCAGGGATACTTCGTTTACTAACGGTGAAGCTGTCTCGGCATGGAGTTGGGATTTTGGTGAACCTTCATCAGCCCCCAGGAATACATCCACACTGAGTAATCCTAACCATATTTATGCCACAAGGGATACTTTTAATGTGAAGCTCGTAGTCATGAACAGGTTTGGATGTAAGGATTCGCTTACAAAACCCTTGAGAATATATGGACTTCCGCTTGCCCGCTTCAAATACACAGCGGCATGTACGGGCGACCCCACATTCTTCAGGGATTCCTCATCCATTTCCGACACCACCATTGGATTCTGGCGCTGGAAATTCAACCCGTCGGTTATGAAGGACACTTCATTGCTGAAGGATCCCAGTTTTAAATACAAAAATGCCGGAGATTACCTTGTTCGCCTGATTGTTAAAGATTACTTCGGATGCCTGGATACTATTATTGATACCGTTTCGGTGCATGTGACCCCGGTCTCCGCCTTTACCCTGATCAACGGATATGACGGGACCCCGGGTAAAGTCAAGCTTAATAACCTCTCATCCGGGGCCACAGGGTATTCATGGGATTTCGGTAACGGGAAGACCAGTAATGATACCAACCCGGTCGCCTCATTTACCGAGGACGGTACTTATACTATCAGATTGATTTCCTCAAACCAGTATGGTTGTGTGGATACGACTTATTACGAATATAAAATACTGTTCCGCGGACTTTTTGTACCAAATGCATTTGCACCAAACAGCGGGAATATGGCAGTTCGGTTGTTCAAACCTGTGGGGATGAATCTGAAAACATACCATATCCAGGTATTTGATACCTGGGGGCATCAGGTTTGGGAATCCAACAAGCTCGACAATAACGGGGCTCCTTATGAAGGATGGGACGGTACGTTAAATGGGGCGTTGATGCCGCAGGGTAATTATTTCTGGAAAGTCACTGCCACCTTCGTCGACGATTCCCCGTGGACCGGTTCTGATACCGGGGTGAAAGGCGGAAACGGTACTATGGGGACAGTAATTTTATTAAGATAATATAATCTAACTAACATACAGCTCGATGAAAAAGCTCTCATGTATTCTTTGCCTGCTGGTTCTGGGGTGGATATTGCCGATGACATCCGCCCTGGGACAGGACATGAATTTCACGCAGTATTTCAGTGCACCCCTCTATGTGAACCCTGCTTTTACCGGCATCAATACCGGTGTGCGTGCAAGGTTCCTGTTCAGGGATCAATGGCCTGCTGCCCCTATTGCTTACAAATCATATTATTTTTCGGCTGACCTGGGTGACCGTGCATTGCCTGGCGCAGGCGGCCTTGGGCTCGTTGTACAATCGGACAACCCCGGCGCGGGCCTGATCAATAACCTGAATGCCGCCCTGACTATCGGCGTACGTATTCCTATCACAAGTTTCCTGGTGGCCCAGGTTGGTGTTAAAGCGGGGATCATGCAAAGGAGGATTTCCTATGATGACCTTGTTTTTACGAGCAGCCTTGACCCCAGGTACGGAAATATATACCAGAGCGGGTTCACTGATTTCAACGCGAGCAAGAGAGTGGTTCCTGATTTCGGCGCAGGTGGTTTGTTACAATTCTCTTCAACAGAAGGTAATATTACCGGTAATATCGGATTTGCAGTTGATCATATTTTCAAACCTGATGTGTCTTTTCTTTCTGTCGGTTCTTCACAGTACCCCAGGAAATGGGTGGGGCATTTCGACCTTGTAATTTCAACCGGTCCGGGAGGAAATTCTAATGCCATGTATGCCAGTTCCTCTGAACCTCTTAAAGTCAACATCGGAGGTTTATATATGAATCAGGCTAACCTGAATTCACTGGAAGTCGGCCTAAACCTGTTAAAATACAATATTTACCTGGGTTGCTGGTACAAGAGCACGCTCACCGGCATCGTCAATAGTTCCTGTGCAATCCTGGCCGGGTATAAGTTCAATTTCTATGAGAATATGAGTGTGAAATTTATTTACTCCTACGATATACAGATTAGCGGTGCATTACAGGGAACCGGAGGTGCGCATGAGATAAGCCTTATACTTGAGTTTGACAAGCTGTCAATCTTCGGAGGCGGAGGCGGTGGCAGTTCACTCCCAGGAGGGACCGGAGGTTCCAAGAGATATGGCGGGCCAATGGAATGCCCGAGTTTCTATTAACATTCAAATCGGAATTGAAAAAAAGAAGCCGGGCATCAACCCGGCTTCTTTTTTTTACATGTTCGCAATAATCTCTGAACCGAATTCAGAGCATTTGAGCTTGGTGGCCCCTTCCATCTGGCGTTCAAAGTCATAGGTAACCCTTTTCTTCGCAATCGCCCCTTCCAGCCCTTTAACAATAAGGTCTGCCGCTTCGTTCCAACCCATATATTCCAGCATCATTACACCCGAAAGGATGACCGAGCCCGGGTTCACCTGGTCTTTATTGGCATATTTCGGAGCGGTGCCGTGCGTTGCTTCAAACACAGCATGGCCTGTTACATAATTGATATTGGCACCGGGAGCAATCCCGATCCCGCCTACAATAGCTGCCAGAGCATCGGAAATATAATCGCCGTTAAGGTTCAGGGTTGCTATTACCGAATACTCTGCCGGGCGGGTCAGGATCTGCTGGAGGAATGCATCGGCAATCACATCCTTGATGATGATGCGGCCTTCCGCAACAGCCTTTTTCTGGGCATCTTCTGCAGCCTGTTCCCCATCCTTGTCCTTTATCTTATCATACCGGGCCCAGGTAAAGACCTTATCCCCGAATTCTTTTTCGGCAAGATCATATCCCCAGGTCTTAAACATCCCTTCAGTGAATTTCATGATATTCCCTTTATGGACAATGGTGACCGAAGGAAGTTTCTTTTCAATGGCATACCCGATAGAAGCTCTTACCAGGCGCTCAGTTCCATCTTTCGACACAGGCTTTATGCCAATGGATGAACTTTCGGGGAACCGTATTTTTTTTACACCCATTTCCAGGATCAGGAAATCGAGGACCTTCTTTACTTCAGCTGTCCCCGCCATCCATTCAATACCGGCATAAATGTCCTCGGAGTTCTCACGGAAAATTACCATCTCGGTAAGTTCGGGCTTCTTAACCGGAGAAGGAACCCCCTTGAAATATCTCACGGGCCTCAGGCAAACATAAAGATCAAGTATCTGCCTCAAAGCAACGTTGAGCGAACGTATCCCTCCGCCTACCGGTGTGGTGAGAGGCCCTTTGATGGCAACAAGATATTCCCTGATTTCATCCAGGGTTGCCTGGGGTAACCATTCCCCTGTTTGCTTGAAAGCTTTCTCCCCTGCAAGGACTTCTTTCCAGTGTATCTTCCTTTTCCCGGCATATGCTTTTTCAACAGCTGCATCGAAAACTTTCACACTTGCATTCCATATGTCAGGGCCTGTGCCATCTCCTTCAATGAAAGGAATTACCGGATTCTCCGGAACTACCAGCCTGCCACCAGACAATGTTATCTTTTCTCCCATGGTATATAATTATTAATTAGTAAATATTCAGTCATTAATTACCTTCACAAGGGCACCCCATTTCCGGTCAATCTCAAAGAAATGCTTCATATAGTAATTACCGAAAAGGAAATGGGCCTTGATGACTTTGATCCCGTAAGCCGACATGCTGACAAAGAAATTGGCGATCATGGCCGAAGCTATCCCTTTCCCCTGTAATGACGAAGTTACTACGATGCCATCAAACAGGGCGGTCGTCTCATCCAGGTAATGCCAGGTAAGCCCGCCGATGATCTTTCCACGGGCATCGGTAACAACATGCTGGTGATCATGTTTACTGATCTCTTTTGGATAATTCTCCCTGAAGAACATCTGGTATAACTGCCCGATCTCCCGGGGTTCTCCCGGCTCATATTGCACGTAATGTTTCCCCTCGGCGTCGTTGATGTCGAAACGGACAAGCACATGCTCTTTTGAACGTTCACCTATTTTCAGCAGGTCAATATGCTGATCGGTTTGCAGTCGAGGGAAGACCATATGGCTGAAAATGTTTTTATCTTCTTCTGCCGACAACGATGATTGCAAGTCCGACAGCTCGATAAGCTGGATAGGCAAGGTTTCCTGCTCTTCCTGCATTTTTTCAAGGAGCTTGTCAAATGAGGCTCTGACACCCTCGTCTGAATCCATAAAGAAGGTATGCCTGTAAAAATAATACCTGATCAGGTCGGGCCATGAATTCAGCCTGAACAGGTCCATGAGCTCCGTGATGGTTTGTTCCTTGGCTGCTGCTGTAGTGAGGGGATTTATACGGTACCAGTCTATATACTGGTCTATAGCTGAGTATAACGACAGCGGCAGGTGGAAGCGTTTGATGTTTTCGGTCAGGTACTTATTCAGGTGGTCCTTCAGGCTGGTCAGATCATGGCAAACGACTTTGTGCTTTTTTAGTTCGACTCTGAGTTTGACCAGGAATTCAATTGCTTCTTCCTTGCCCAGGGCTTCAATGCAGGCATCAAAAATCCAGTTGATTTCTATCTGCTTTTTAACCCAGGGATACAAAGCCGTGGTTTTGCAATAGTAGTCCAATACGATAGGGATGACCAGGGAAAGCGGGCCTTTGTATTCCGACCAGCCGGTAAGGGTAAGTATGACAGCCGATTCACGGAAATCCATTTCAGGTATGGAAATATTGGTAGGGGTAATTGCGCCGGGAACAATCTGGTAGCCGCTGTGGTGCCATGCTTTAAACACTGTTGCCAGGGAACGGATGAACACTTTTTTCCATGCGTTCGGTTTTACATAGCCGGAGGAGCGGTGGATTTCGGCAAACTCCCTTATTTTATCCCATGCGGTAAGCCCTCCTATATACTGTGTGCTGAGTAGTCCCAGGTTGGGCCTGCTGCTTCCCAGCAGGGAAGCAACAGCAGCCCCGTAAGGAAAACCCGCTAGCGAAGCCTGCCAGTAAAATGTATCGGGGTTGGGTTTGAATTCAGGGTTGTTGCTGATCACGAAGTGAAGATCAAAATGTTTCCCGGCCTTAGTGTTTACACTGAGCCTGTAATGCTTGAATTCCTTGTACGCAAGTAGCCTCAGCACCCATATGCCTCCCGGGGGCACGTCTTTCAGATCAAAATCCCATTCATTAAAAGTCAGGATAATGCTTTCTTCCAGGAACTTCGTAGTCCTGAAAATCTTTATTATCCTTTCTTTATCAGTTTCCTGGATCCCGTGTTCAAAAATGAGTTTAGGTTTCCATGTTGAAGCAGGATATTTAGGGCCTCTTGCTTCAATATGGTTTTCAAATACCCGGGCCAGCCTGTAAAAATATTCCTCTGCTTTTTTTGACAGGTAAGGATCCTGGCGGTGAAGGATCCACCTTGATAATTCAGCCCTGACCGGTACATAGAAATCAAGATGCTGGAGTGCAAAGTTGTAAAGCATCCTGAGAACATTTTCGAACTGCTGCCTCATTTTCACCGGTGCAGGCCAGGGGAAGTGGGTACGGTAGAAATAAAGCCTTTGCTTGAGTGCATCAAGCCTGTGTTTCCCGATTTTGGATGAAGCGATGGCACGGATCGACTGCTCATTTAAGAACGAAAGACCCGATTCGAGGAACATGGGCAGGTTGGAAATTGTCTCAGGCTGAGGGGCATGGATCAGGATGGTGCGATAGGCCAGGCATCGGATCTCTTCGGAAGGATGAAATGCCAGGGCTTCAAGCCTCAGCCTCATCACTTCGGCAAGCCGGGGTTCCGAGTCGCCGAAAATATCGCCTATCTTAACGATAGCGCTGATTGAAGAAGACTCAGGGCCGAACAGGGCCTGGCACAGCAGCAGGTTGGCATTGGCCAGGAACTGGTCTCGGATATTCCTTGGGGCCTTGCATTCATAATTGCCTGTCAGCCCGGGTTCTGCAAGATAAATGCCTTCGGCCATCCCCTTCACGGGGACATCCCAACCTTCCTTAACCGGACAGAAGGAAATCAGGGAAGGGTTCCCTGTCCAGAGCTTTGGGGAACGGGTGAAAAGCCCCAGGTCAATTGTATCGTCACTTAAAGTATATACCAGGTCACCTATAATCCAGCTTCCCGGCTTGCGTTTCCTGATATTCAGAACCTGTTTTGTTCTCTTGTTTACAAGCTGGTCTTTGCCAAAAACAATATCCGTTTCAAGTATGCCAAGGTCCCTGTATACCCACTTTGGGACAGAACAGGAAACAGCCCCTTTTTTAATCAGGACTACATTGCTCTGATAGAGGGAATCTATCAGTTTCAGAAACCCGTTTTCAATGGCTTTCCTGTTGTAGGAACCTTTGGGGGTTAATTCCCCTTTTTCGGCGCTGAAGTCCCTGTCGAGAAGGGCGAAATTCACTACCCTCTCATAAGGCGCAACATCCTTGTTCGCCGACATGACAATCTGGTGGAAATATTCCCTGAGGTTATCGCCTTTACAAGAGGCGAAGAGGGAATCGGATTTGTCGGGTACAATGAGAAGGACATTATAAGGCCTGTTGTCCCCGACAACAAAAGTGCTCTTTATGCCCGGTACATTATGAAATTTCTTTTCGATGACCTGGGGGGCGACTGTCTGGCCACGATTATTTTTGTAAATGTCCTTAACCCTGTCGACGATCTCATGATACCCGTCTTCATTGATGATGAAAACATCTCCTGTTTTAAGCCAGTAATCATCTTTTTTCGAAACGGGATAAGGGATGGTGCCTCCCGGCGGGGAATCTTCGAGGTAGCGTGCGATATAATGCCCGCTGATCTCGAGTTCACGGTTCTCGTTGAGCCTTGTAAAAACCCCGGGGAGGGGTGTGCCTACTTTAAAATCCTGGTAACGGAACGGGGGGGTCATAGTGATGCCGCCGGTTGCTTCTGTCATTCCAAAGCCGCTGGATAATGCGATGCCGTTTTCGTTGAAGAAACGGAACACCTGGGGGTCAAGGTAACCTGCAGCGCTAAGCCCCCATTTCAGGCGGTTGCCGGTTATATCCTCGATGGCCCTGGTTCTTAATTCGGCACTCTCTATGCCGCTGATCCTTTCCTGGCACTTCTCAAATAACTCCTGCCAGCGAAGCGGTATGCTGATAAACCCGCTTGGGTTGACCTTCGGAAATAAGGAAAACAATGTATCTGCGGAGTTGTTCCCGGCAAAAACATAGGTGCCGTGCCAGTAAATCGCACCGCACATCTCAAGATAACGTCCGAATGTATGGAAAAGCGGAAGGTAGCAAAGGAATGTCTCATCCCCGACCTCTGGGAGGGCCGCAGCCCGGGCAAAGCGCTTGGATACAATATTATAAACCGAGAAAGAAACTCCCTTGGGCAAACCGGTGCTTCCCGAGGTGAACATGGTTGTTGCAACTTCATTGGTCGGTTTCAGCGGCCTGGCCGAAAGAAGGTTCTCAATCTCAGAACGGGAGATCTTTTTACATTCCTCCTGGAGGTATTTGTTGGCAGATCCCTTCTTTGATCCCGGGCCCATGGTAAAGATACGGAAAGGCCGGGCGGTCAGCTGGCAGACTTTTTCGAGGACCGAAACTCTCTGAGGCGTATCGGCAACGGCAATGTTGACCGAAAGTTTGTCAAACAACGGGGCCAGTATTTCAGCGCCAAAATGGGTGCTGAACGGAGAAACGAAAATCCCGGAACAAAGGCAGGAAAGATCCACACAGGCTCCTTCAACGCAGTTCTCGGTGTAAAGTGCAATCCTTGGCTCCTCTTCAACGGCCATGTAAAAAACGGCGGCAATCTCCCTAAGGTGGCGGTATATCTGCTCATAAGTCCAATCCACCGTGGGCGAAACCGACATGTCCCGGAAAAGGACCTGACGCGGGTGCTCGTTTACCCTTTGGGCCAACAAGTCATTCAGCGAATACTGTGTCCTTTGCAGGACGGTGAACACTGTTTCTGCCCAGCGGTCTCTTTGCCCTTGATCAAGATTCCGCAGGAAGCCTGGCCTGCCGGTCAAGTCAAGGAAATCCATCCAGGATCCCCTGCCGGGTAAACCGGCCGCGGGTTTTCTATGGGAAATGCCTGGTTTGGGTTTGCGTTTTGCTGTCGAATGATCCCATGATGAAACCGCTGCTTCCGCCTCAGCCAGAACTTTAGATGCCAAAGCCTGCTTTTGCTTGTCTTTCGCATTCTTCCAGGAACCAAGTACTTCAGCCAGCATTATTTTAAATTTAAATCAGAATGATTAAAGGAAACATGCAAATTTATTGATTCAAATTGTTAATTTTGAATTCGAATAAAAGATATTTTTTTACATGTTGCTCAAATTAGAAAACATAGAGGCTATCTATAAGAAAATCAGTGCTTCTGTAGAAAAAGCCAGGAAGATATTTAATCGGCCGTTAACACTTACCGAGAAGCTTTTATACGGGCATTTGTTTGATGCGGTTCCTGATAAACCCTATGATAAGGGGAAGGATTATGTGAATTTCCTTATCGACAGGGTGGCTATGCAGGATGCCACGGCCCAGATGGCGCTGCTCCAGTTTATGACTGCGGGAAGGACCACATCGGCCGTTCCGGCAACGGTTCATTGCGATCATCTTATTCTTGCCAGGGAAGGTGTAAGCCCTGACCTTGCATCAGCGCTTTCACAAAATGCCGAAGTGTACAATTTCCTGCAATCAGTTTCGGCTAAATACGGTATTGGTTTCTGGAAACCCGGTGCAGGCATCATCCACCAGGTGGTGTTTGAAAATTATGCTTTCCCCGGCCAGATGATGATAGGGACAGATTCACATACCCCGAATGCAGGCGGCCTGGGGATGCTTGCCATTGGCGTTGGGGGTGCCGATGCGGTAGATGTGATGTCGGGAATCCCGCTCGAGCTTAAAATGCCGAAGATCATGGGAGTAGAGCTTACCGGCAGACTCAGCGGGTGGGTTTCGGCAAAAGATGTTATCCTGCTGCTCTCCGGCATACTTACGGTAAAGGGAGGTACAGGGTTCATCATCGAGTATTTCGGTGAAGGGGCCGAATCCCTTTCATGCACCGGAAAAGGTACTATCTGTAATATGGGCGCCGAAGTTGGGGCCACCTGCTCGGTTTTTCCATATGATGCCAGCATGAAGCGATACCTGGAATCAACCGGGCGCAAAGCCGTTGCCAACATCGCCAACCAGTATGCATCCTGTCTCAGGGCCGATCCTGAAGTTGCGGCTGATCCCGCAAAATATTACGACCAGGTCATCACAATAAACCTTTCGGAACTTGAGCCTTATGTGAACGGCCCGTTTACCCCCGACCTCGCCAACCCGGTCTCGGCACTGGCGGCTTTTCTCAAAGAGAATAATTATCCCGACACACTTGAGGTCGGGCTTATAGGTTCCTGCACCAACTCTTCATACGAAGACCTTTCAAGGGCCGCGTTCATTGCCCGCCAGGCAAAAGCCAAAAAACTGAACGTAAAATCAGGCTTTATCATCACGCCAGGCTCCGAACAGATCAGGTTTACCGCCGAAAGGGATGGCATTCTTGAAGCCTTTGACGAAATCGGAGGGGTCATCATGGCCAATGCCTGCGGCCCCTGTATAGGCCAGTGGTCAAGGAAAATGGATGATCCCGGGAGGAAAAACTCCATTGTGACCTCATTTAACAGGAATTTCGCCAAGCGCAACGACGGCAATGCAGGCACGCATGCTTTCGTTGCATCCCCCGAAATGGTGACGGCCATGGCCCTTGCCGGGAGGCTTTCATTCAATCCTGCAAAAGATACTATTATAAATGCGGATGGCATAGCGGTTATGCTCGACGAGCCTCAAGGTTACGAGCTGCCCCCAAAGGGTTTCGAAGTTGACGACCCGGGTTTCCTTGCCCCCCCCGACGATAGCGAAAATATAGTTGTTAAGGTGGATCCCGGCTCCGGCAGGCTGCAGCTCCTCGAGCCTTTCGATGCATGGGATGGAAAGGATATAAGGGGCATGCGCCTGCTTATCAAAGCACAGGGCAAGTGCACCACCGACCATATTTCAATGGCCGGGCCCTGGCTGAAATACCGCGGGCACCTCGACAAGATCTCCGACAATCTCCTGATGGGCGCGGTCAATATATTCAACGGCAAAACCAATTCGGTCAGGAACGGGGTTACCGGTGAATATGCCGAAGTGTCAAAAACAGCAAGGTATTATAAAGCCAATGCCATCCCCTCACTGGTAATCGGCGATGAGAATTACGGAGAAGGGTCTTCACGTGAACATGCTGCGATGGAACCCAGGTACCTGGGAGTGAGAGCCGTCCTTGTAAGGTCTTTCGCAAGGATCCACGAGACCAACCTGAAAAAGCAGGGGATGCTGGCGCTTACCTTCGCCAATCCCTCTGATTATGATAAAATTCTCGAAGACGATGTATTTGACATCATCGGCCTTGAGACTTTTACACCTGGCAAACCGCTGAAACTGAAAATCCACCATGCCGGTGGAAGTACGGAGGAAATACTCCTTAACCATACTTACAGCGACCTCCAGATCAAATGGTTCAAAGCAGGAAGCGCCCTGAATTTCATGAAAGAAAAGTAATAATTTTGAATTTATAACAAGCAGATTCATATGGATATACAGAAATTTATAACAGAGCATGCCCCTGAGACCCAGGCTTCATGCACTATTGACGAGCAGCTCTTCAAACAGTTTGATGTGAAACGGGGCCTGCGTAACGCCGACCATACCGGTGTGCTTGTCGGGCTAACCAGGGTCGGCAGTGTAGTGGGATATGAGAAAATTGACGGCAAACTTGAGGCTATTGACGGTAAGCTTATCTATCGCGGGATTGATATAAACGATCTCGTTCATGGGACACAAACCGAGAAACGGCCCGGCTTCGACGAAACCGTTTTTCTCCTGCTATTCGGAAGGCTCCCTAAAGCCGCGGAACTGAAAGCCTTCAGTGAAGGCCTGGCCGAGCAGAGGGCCCTGCCCGAAAATTTCAACCGTGACATGATCCTCACCATGAAGGGCAAGGACATCATGAATATGATGGCCCGTTCGATCCTCGCCCTATACACCCTTGACGAGCAGGCCGACGATACTGAGATCCAGAATATCATCAGGCAATCGATAAGCCTTATCGCAAAGTTCCCCACCATTGCAGTGTATTCTTACCATGCAATGCGCCACCTGATTTATTATGATACCTTAAGTGTAAGGTACCCCGATAAAAAACTGGGCACGGCCGAGAATTTCCTGTATATGCTCAAGGGAAATGACTACACGCCACTTGAAGCCGAACTTCTCGACCTCTGCCTTGTGCTCCATGCCGAACACGGAGGCGGTAACAATTCAACCTTTACCACCCGGGTCGTGAGTTCCAGCGGCACCGATACCTACTCGGCCATTGTTGCGGCCATCGGCTCCCTTAAAGGGCCCCTGCACGGAGGCGCTAACATCGAGGTCATCCACATGATGAACAACATCAAAGCCAATATCAAGAATTGGGGCAATGATGATGAAGTTACCGATTACCTCCGCAAGATCCTGAAGAAAGAAGCCTATGACAAAAGCGGAAAGATCTATGGTTTCGGGCATGCCGTATACACCGTTTCAGATCCCCGCGCCATCCTCCTGAAAGAAAAAGCCAGGCTGTTGTCAAAGGAAAAAGGACGCGAAAAGGAAATGGCGCTCTATGAAGCTATCGAGCGCATAGGACCTGAGATCTATTATGAATTCAAGGGAACCAGGGATAAACTCATCTCCCCGAATGTTGACTTCTACAGCGGTTTCGTTTACGAATGCATCAAGATACCCAAGGAACTGTATACCCCGCTTTTTGCTATATCCCGGATCTCAGGATGGTGTTCCCACCGGCTTGAAGAACTCATCAGCGGCCGCAGGATCATACGCCCTGCATACAAGGCAGTTGAGCCCAGTAACAGCTACATCCCACTTACCGAGAGAGGTTAGGGTAGATACTGCGCATCGTCCTGTTCACGAAGTAAGAAGAAAGTGAAGCAGGCAGCATCACAGAGAGGATGAAATAATTCAGGCGGTTTGCCCATCCGTGGATGCAAACCGCTTTTTTTCCGCACATCCTTATAGCATACCCTGCAACCTTATCCGGATCAGCCATTCTCACAGGGCCGCCGGGTTTGCTTTCCAGGAATTTAGGCGTGTTGATTATCCCGGCGCAGCAAACACTTATCCCGATATCCAATGGTTTAAACTCGTAATAGAGTGAACGCGCAAGTGAAATGAGAAATGCCTTGCTGGCTGCATAGGGAGTTACATAGACAGGTGACAGCAATCCGGCCAGGGATGACATTAACAGTATTTTTCCAGGTTTTTTTGCATCCCTGAGATACCTGGCAAAAGCATGCACAAGAAGCATCGTTGTGAGGTTGTTTACTTCAATGAACCTTTCGAGGTTCCCCGCATCATGTTCCAGGAAGGGTTTAACCTCCGACATGGCCGCACAATACACCAGCATCCGGCATCCTGTTTCCTCTACCTGGCCCATGCATATCTTCCAGGCATCCTCTCCGGCCAGGTCAATGCAAGATGTCAGGGTTTTAACCTTGTATTTTTTTTCGGCCTTTTCAGCGGTCTTCTTCAGCGCTTCCGGCTGCCGGTCAATAAGGACCAGGTTAAACCCTTGCTCAGCAAGGAGTGTGGTGAATGCCTCTCCCAAACCATCAGCCGATCCTGCGATCATGGCCCATTGCCCTTCTTTCATGATATTTCCTAAATTTGCGGCCTGCAATAATACTTAAATTCCCGGGAATGTCTAAGTTGCTTTTTTTCTTCCTCCGCTTAATGAAGGCCTGGCAATCCTTTATTTTAAGGATTAAAGGTAAGACTGCGGATGATATCCACCAGGAGCGTATCGTTTCGGGTAAGGCATGGGATGAATTCTGCGATAACCTTAAAGCCGCCGGGGCCGCCCTGAAAATGCCGGGTACTCCAAAGGATGCTTTCAACCAGGCCGAAGGCTTGCGTTACCTGAGCCGCCTGACCAGGGGAGGGCTTGAAGCCTTCATGGAATACAACGACCCCGCATTTCCTGTCCTTAGGCGCACCGCCCATGAAACAATCAAACTGGGGGCCGATAACCCCGACAATTATTACTTCAACGCCCAGATCAGCGGGGAATATGAATACCGGCTTAAGGGAAAACGCAATACCGTCCATTACTTCGGGCTGTTCACCCAGAACGGGAATTACGGGACAACAGGCGGAATGGCGCCCTGTGCAGTCCTCGAGCATAATGAGATTCAATATGAGCCCGACGGCAGTTTTGAAGTCATCCTCAGCAGGGAAAAGAAAGGAAAGAACTGGCTTAAGATTGAGGAATCTACAAGCATGCTCATGCTTCGCCAGACCTTCCTCGACCGCTTTGCCGAAACTCCGGCGGAAGTTTGCATAGAAAACCTTGACGGACGAATAAGTCCGGGCAATATTACACCGGCCATGGTGGATGAAGGACTTAAAACCGCATCCATGTTCGTGGGGGGTGCAGCCCTTATGTTTTCCAGCTGGGCTAAGGGATTCCGTGAGCACGCAAACAAACTGCCCCTGTTTGACCCGAAAAAATCAAACGATGCCGGGGGCGATGCCTCTATAATTTATTATCACAGCTACTGGAAGCTGGCTGCCGGCGAGTCTTTGATTATCGAAGTAAAACCGCCCGCCTGCGATTCCTGGAACTTCCAGCTGAACAATTACTGGTTGGAGTCGCTTGACTACCGGTATTTCACCATTTGCATAAACAAAGCTTCTGCAAAATATGAGCCTGACGGCTCCGTGAAGGTGGTTGTGGCACATTCAGACCCGGGTGTGCCGAACTGGATCAATACATGCGGGCATAACGAGGGAACCATGTTATGGCGCTGGTACCGCCTTGCCCCCGGTTCGGAAGCAATTGAACCGGCATGCAGGGTGATAAAAGACGGCAGTCGGTTATAAGCAGTCGGCAGTCGGCAGTCAGTAAGGAAGAAATGAAACGAAGTAATGAACAATAAAAATTTCTCAAAAAGGCCGCTTTTATTCAGGGGCATAAACTCAGCATGGAAGGGAACCTATTTTCTCGGGACAAAAATAAAACTTGACAAGGACGACCTGATCAGCAAAGCGAAAAAGCAAACCGGCCTGAATGACCTTGGCAGGGAGTTTTCGGATGAGCCGGTTGAACGCATGCTCAAATCCATCAATGAGGAAGCGAACCTTCATCCTGCAGGGCGGTTTATTACCAGGGAAAGACTGGCCAGTCTTATCAGCATCAGGCTGAGGGCAGAATATTTTTTTAAGAAGCACCCCGGAATACTTGAACAGGAGTTATACCCGGCCTGGATCATCGTAGGCCTTCAAAGGACAGGGACCACCAAACTTCACCGCCTGCTCGCGGTTGATCCGAACCACAGGGTTATACCCAGTTGGGAAGTTATCAATCCCATGCCGTTGAACCTTGATTACATGCCTTCGGGGGGTCATGAAGACCCGAAGAGGCTTAAGGTGGCCCGTACTTCAGTTAAGGCAGTGGAGCTCATGTCGCCGGGCTTCTTTGCTATCCATCCCATAGATGCCATCCAGCCTGAAGAGGATATTTTGATGCTGGATGTAAGTTTCCTCAGTACCACTACCGAGGCCATGATGAATGTCCCGTCGTATGCTGCCTGGCTTGAAACAACCGACCAGTCGCCTGCATATGAATATGCCGTTAAACTCCTGAAGTTCCTGCAATGGGCAAAACCGGCAAAGAGGTGGGTCCTGAAAACTCCCCATCATCTTGAGTTCCCTCATCTCATCACGAAATATTTCAATGATGTGAAGTTTATCTGGCCCCACCGGAACATATACGAATCGGTTCCATCGTATTTAAGCATGCTCACTTATAATTACATGATGTTCAGTGATGATGTGGATGAACGGAAGATCGCGGCCCACTGGGTCAGGAAAACCGGTTACATGCTTGAACAGGCGCTGGATTTCAGGCTGAAAGGAAATAACGGGGACAAGTTTCTCGATATTTATTACAAGGATCTCATCGGTGATTCGATGAAGGAGATGGGCAGGATCTATTCCATGGACGGGGGATTAAACCCGGCCCTGGTTGAGAGTTTCAGGCAACATGAGCTGGACCACCCTCACCGCAAGCATGGTATTCACCAGTACTCCCTTGGCGATTTCGGTCTTACCGAAGCCGACATTGACCGTCATACTTCGCATTACCAGGATTTTATGAAAGAGCATTATGGAAGAAAATAAGCAGGAGAAATATAAAGACCCTTTCAGGGCGACGCTTACAGGCATCATGGACCTGTTTAAAAAGCAGGTAGCTGTCGGGACCATCAGTGATACCGACAGGCTTGACGGTAAGACCGTGGTTGTTGACGGGGCCAGTTCGGGCCTGGGTTTTGCCATTGCTGTTGAAGTTGCCAAACGAGGAGCGAAAACTATCATGGCCTGCAGGAGCGGAATTCCGGCAAAAGGGGAGGAGGTCAAAAAACTCAGCGGGAACCAGGATGTTCACATGCTGAAGGTTGATTTCTCGGATGCCGTAAGCATTGAAAAGCTCGTGTCGGAATTAAAAGAGAAATTCTCACCTATAGATATCCTGATCTGCAATGCAGGTGTGGTACCGAACAAAGCAAGGAAAACGCCCCAGGGGTTTGAAGAGATGTTCATGGTGAATTATTTCTCTAAGTTCCTTTACGTTACAGCCCTGATCGAAAACGGAAGCTTCGGCAGGATCGGATTTGAGGCCAGGGCGGTAAGGCCCAAGGCCGGTGATGCGCCCACAACCGTTATATCAAAGAACACTGATAAGGAAGCCCTCCCTGCCAACCCGGGCATAGTTTCAGAAAATAAGGGAGCAGCCATTCCGAGGATCATTTTCGTTTCCTCCGAATCACACAGGAACCCGGCAGCCATAAAATGGGATGATTTCGGGAAGTTCTCACCTTACGGTATCAAGCAGTCAATGGAGCATTACGGCCAGAATAAACTCCTGCTGACAACTTTTGCCGCGGAATTGTCAAGAAGGCTCAACACAAATGGCCATACTGCAGCTTCGGTGTTTGCCCTATGCCCAGGTCCTGTCAATTCAAACATCGCCAGGGAAACGCCAAAAGTGTTCCAGCCACTGCTGAAAGTGGTCTTCAGGTTATTTTTCAAGTCGCCCAAAGATGCTGCAGCCCCGGTTATTTATTTTTCCGTATCAAAGGATGTGGAAGGGAAAGCTTTTAATTACCTTTTTCTTATGAATCGCAAAGACGTGGATTCCAAAGCAATGGATCTGGCCAACGGATTAAAATTATGGGAAATGTCATCCGCCTTCAGGAAAAATTTGTAATTTTGTACTTTAATTAAAATTTGAACGTTTATTAAATGTTAAATCATAAAACAGAACAATCGATGAAAAAAGTAACATTATTTGTTGGAATGATTGCCATGGCAGCATTCTTATCAACCTCAGTTTTAGCTCAGGATAAAACCCAGGATAAAACCAAGGAAGCCAAGCCTGCAACAACCCAGGCAGCTCCTGCAAAGACCGATGCAAAAGCTCCTGCTTCAAAGGAAGCCTGCAAGCCCGGTTGCACAATGCATAAAGAAGGAAGCAAATGCTGCGATAAAGACAAGAAAACAACAGCTACTCCTGAAAAGAAGTAAGGTGTCATACCTTTTAATAAAAAAGCCCCGTCAATTCAGCGGGGCTTTTTTTATGGTTTGACCGGGGCTTATTTCTTCAAACCGGCGTCTTCCAGGATGAGTTCATAGAAGTACCCTGCGCCAAAATCCTTGTCTAGAGTTACTTTTCCTTCAAAGATTACTGTTTCCCCTACTTTTACCATGTCCTGGGTGGTAATTGTAAGATCGAAGTTCTCGCCTTCCTTGCTGCCGTCCTGGAGATGAACCCAGTTCTTGTCCATGATGCCTGGTGAAAATTTCACAACCTCTCCCCTGATCTTTACGGTTTTCCCTTCAAAGTTCTTGCGCCCTTTATATAGTTCTGCAATTGTTACTCCCCCGGCAAGCTTTGGAACAGAGATCCCTTTATGTTCAACCGCGGGCATTTTACCTGCTGAGGCTGCCTGGTGCATCTGGCCCATCTGCTGGTCGGCCGGCGCCTGGTTGGCAGCAAGGATGGGTTCTGATGAGAAATCCTGGATAAAAAATATGCTGCGGAAAGTCCGTTTAAGTTCTTTGCTTGTAAACTCCTGCATTTCAGATCCCTGGGACCAATAATAAGTGTCACCCGCTTTAATATCCATTTTTGCAACGGCAACCCAGTAGTCCCTTCCTTCGGCTGAAACCCTTGCATAGGTGTATGCGCTGGTTTGTATGACTTCTTCGGCTTTAACCTGGTGGGCATTGGGTGCAAGACCAGCCGTTTTTTTATCGCTCCCGTTCTGGCACGAAAGCAGGAGTGAAGAGATTAATGCTACCAGAAAGAGGCTTCTATAGTGGATTTTCATATCTTTGTATATTGATATTTATGTGCGCAAAGCTATGAATTTCCTTTGGTTTAAAAAATCTCCGCCACATGTCGTACATTCATAAAGCATACATTTTTGCTCTGAGTGTTGTTGTTCTTCTCACACTGGGTTTCCTTTTTTATCATGGGTATACATATTACAGGCTCCCAATAGAGGAAAGGTTTTTTCACCAGGGCCACGCCCTGTTGAAGCCGGGTGGAAATTGGGGGCATGGATTCGGCATTATTGGTTCCCTTTGCATGATATTTGGCATTGTTCTTTATATGATCAGGAAAAGAAGCAGGTTCCTGGCCCGGTTTGGGCTATTAAAGTATTGGCTGGAGTTTCATATATTTCTCTGCACCCTTGGGCCTGTATTAGTTCTGTTTCATACTTCATTTAAATTCGGGGGGCTTGTTGCAGTCAGCTTTTGGAGCATGGTCGCAGTTTTCCTGAGCGGAGTCGTGGGCCGGTTTATATATATTCAGATTCCAAGGACAATAGAAGGGCGTGAATTGAGTTTAAATGAAGTAAGGGATATGAAAAGTAATATCGGAACGATCTTATCCGAATCCTATAATCTCGACGAAGAAAGCTACAACCTTATAATTGACTCAACCAAAAAGAAAGTTGAATTATACCAGAGCAACCTATTCTTAAAATTTACAAGGAAGTATTTCGATGACCGTAAGACTATCAGCAGGGTGAAAGCTGCTGTGAAGAAGAATAATCTTTCGCGGGCCGACAGGAAAGAAGTTGTGAACCTTGTAAAGCATGATATAACCTTGAACAGACGTATTGACAGGCTGGTTACGATGCAGAACCTTTTTAAATACTGGCACGTCGCACACCTGCCATTTGCAATTGTGATGCTTATCATCATGGTAATTCATGTAAGCGTGACTATAGTGCTTGGTTACCGCTGGATCTTTTAAGTTTTAAGAATGGAAACCCTTTTCGAAAACATCCTGATCTACTCTGTTGTATTTATTTTTTGCCTTGCGGTAGTAATTCTCTATCTGCGCAGGCAAAAGAGGAATTCCAATCTTGTAGAGGAAAAGATATTAAAAGCCAAGCAGGATGGCTTGTATGAACCGGTATCACTGCATCCTGTCGTTGACCCGAATACCTGCATTCAAACCGGTGCATGCATCTCTGCATGTCCCGAGAAAGATATCCTGGGCATAAGGGACGGGAAGGCAACCACGATCAATGCATCGCACTGCATAGGGCATGGGGCCTGTTTCCATGCCTGTCCCACCCAGGCAATTTCCTTATGCATTGGTACTGAAAAACGAGGGGTTGAACTGCCTCATGTAAATTATAATTTTGAGACAAATATCCAGGGGATATATATTGCAGGTGAACTTGGTGGAATGGGCCTTATCAAGAATGCTGTCGAACAGGGCAGGCAGGCCGTTGAAAATATTGTCAAGGCTGGCAGGAAGCATCATAATGCCTCTTATGACCTGATCGTTGTTGGCGCTGGCCCTGCAGGCATTTCGGCCTCCCTGAATGCAAAAAAGCATAACCTTAACTGCCTTATGCTAGAACAGGAGACCCTTGGCGGAACTGTCTTCAATTTTCCCAGAGCGAAAATCGTCATGACTTCACCTATGGACTTGCCGCTTCACGGCAAGCTGAAACTATATGAGACCAGCAAATCTGAACTCCTGGAGTTATGGAATACCGTTATTCAGAAGAATGATATCAGCATCAAGGAAAATTCAAAAGTCGAATCGATTGTTCAGGAAAACGGGAATTTCAGGGTTGAGACCCTGAATGGTGAAAAATACACCTCGCGTTTCGTTTTGCTTGCAATAGGCAGGAGGGGAACTCCCAGGAAACTGAACATTCCCGGTGAGGGACTGGAGAAAGTTGCCTACCGTATGCTTGAACCCGAGATTATCAGCGGAAAAGAAATTATTGTAGTGGGTGGGGGGGACTCGGCCATAGAGTCGGCTTTGCTTCTTGCTCCCCAAAACAAAGTTATTCTTTCATACAGGGGGGATGCCTTTAGCCGTCTCAAACCGCAAAACAAAGAGAATTTAGATGAGGCTGTTGAAAAGGGACTGGTTGATGTAAGGCTGAATACTAACCTTGAATCCATTGAACCGGATGAAATAACCCTGGTATCCGGAGGAGCAGGAGAGGAAAAGACCAGATTGAGAAATGACCTGGTTTATATTTTTGCCGGCGGTGAGCTTCCAACGGAGTTTTTAAAAAAAGTAGGATTGCAGATAACTAAAAAATTCGGGGAGGCAGTACTGAAGCATCGATAGATTGCCAGGTAATCAGCCACTTCCGGATTCAATATATATACCATCACTACTATGCGGAGAATATTTTTATTAAATATTTTCTTGTGGGTACTCTTGCCATCCCTCCCCTTGATCGCACAGATCTCACCCGGGAAACTGGCTTCGGTTCATTCTCACCTGGAAGGCATCTCCAACTGCACCAATTGCCATACCTTGGGCGACAAGGTCACCAATGACAAATGTCTTTCCTGCCATACCGAGCTTAAAGCCCGCCTTGACCTTCACAAAGGGTATCATGCCTCTTTCGAGGTAAAAGGCAAAAACTGCACTTCCTGCCATAGTGATCATCATGGCCTGGCATTTCAGATCATTCGTTTTGACAAGGAGAAATTCAATCATACTCTTACCGGCTACCCTTTATCAGGAGCCCATGCAAAGAAAGTTTGCAAAGATTGCCATAAGCCTGACTTTATCAGTAACAGCAAGATAAAAAGCAAAAAATTCACTTACCTTGGCCTGAATACCAACTGTTTGCCCTGCCATAAGGATTATCATCAAAAAACATTGACGGCTCCATGCCAGAGTTGCCATGGAGATGCCTCCTTTAAACCGGCCACTAATTTCAATCATGCTTCGACTAAATTCTCACTCCAGGGAATGCACCAGACTGTTCCCTGCATCAAATGCCACCCGGTCACTGTTACCAATAATGTTAATTTCCAGAAGTTTGCTGGGGTGCAATTTAAGCAGTGTTCCAGTTGTCATCCCGATCCGCATCATGGCCAGTTCGGAGTGAATTGCATGTCGTGCCATTCCGAAACTTCCTTCCATACGGTAAAAGGGATAAGCAACTTTGACCACGCTAAAACAAGGTACCCCCTTGAGAATAAGCATCAGGCAGTCGCCTGCAAATCCTGCCATAAGAATAATATCACCGACCCTGTTAAACACGAACGCTGCATCGACTGCCATACCGATTACCATTACGGACAGCTCGCAAAGCAAGGGGTTGTGCCCGATTGTTCGGGTTGTCACACGACCAAAGGTTTCACAGGGGCTTCATTTACAATTGAGCAGCATAATACTGCGAATTTCAAGTTGCAGGGTGCCCATCTTGCAACCCCGTGTTTCGCCTGCCATAAAAAAAAGGAAAAATGGAGTTTCAGGCAGATCGGGATGCTTTGTGCCGATTGCCATAAGGACGTTCACGCAGGCTATATCAATAAAAAATACTATCCCGGAAATAATTGTGAAATCTGTCATAACCCTTCACTTTGGGGCAGTGTAAGCTTTGACCATTCACAAACACAGTTTGCAATTACAGGATCTCATGCAACTATCAGCTGCCGCGCCTGTCATTTTAAGAAGGATAGTACAGGAACTGAACACCAGCAATTTGCCGATATGCAGACCAACTGTTCGGGCTGCCATAAGGATAATCACAACCGGCAGTTTGAAACGAACGGAATAACTGATTGTTTGCGCTGTCATAATGCCAGTCTCTGGAAGATTGCAAATTTTGATCATAATAAAACGGCATTTAAACTTGACGGGAAGCACCAGAGTGTTCCCTGCGCCAAATGCCATAAAACGGTAACGGAACAGAATATTGCTTATGTACTTTATAAAATAAAGGATACAAGATGCGAAAGTTGTCATTAATCCTCCTGCTCGTGCAATTATTTCCGCTGATGGCGTTCAGGTTGATGGCCGATTCACCACACGGCAAGGATTTTAAGCTAAGCTGTGATCTTTGTCATAGTTCAAAAGGGTGGAGTTTCGATAAATCAATATACGCTTTCGATCATAATAGAACCGCTATGCCCCTTAACGGCCAGCACCAGGTGATCAGCTGCAGGCAATGCCATAAAAGTCTAGTTTTCTCTGAAGCTAAAACAGCCTGCGTGGATTGCCATACCGATATGCATAATCAGACTGTAGGGCCCGAATGCGGAAGGTGCCATACATCATCTTCCTGGATCGTAGAGAACATAACTGAGATGCACCAGAAAAGCAGGTTCCCACTTATTGGCCCGCATTACACTCCCGACTGTTCACGCTGCCATCCTTCGGCCTCCATGCTCAGGTTTGAGCCCCAGGGCGTAGAATGTTACGACTGCCATTCGAAAGATTATCTTGCCGCCACAAAGCCCAATCATGTCCAGGGCGGGTATTCAAAGAATTGCGTGGAATGCCATTCAATTTTTAATAACACATGGAATACGACCAATGTAAATCACGATTTTTTCCCGCTTAAAAACGGGCACGCCATCAGTGATTGCGGGCAATGCCATGCAAATGGCAATTATTCCAACCTGTCAAAAGAATGTGTTTCCTGCCACCAGTCAAATTACAATGCAACTTCCAACCCGAATCATACCACTGCCGGTTTCCCTGTGACGTGCAGCGATTGCCATACCAACATGCCTGGATGGAAACCTGCAACATTTACATCGCATGATGCCCAATTTTTCCCGGTTTATTCCGGAAAACATGCAGGGACCTGGAATGCCTGTTCGGAATGTCATACGACCCCGGGCAGCCTTAAAACTTTCAGTTGCATCGATTGCCATGCTCATAACCAGGCCGATATGGACAGCAAACATAACGCAGTAGGAGGGTATTCCTATGCAAGCCTGCCTTGTTATGAATGCCATCCAACAGGAAGTGTTTCAGGAGCTTTTAATCATAATAACGGCGGCTTCCCTCTGACCGGGGCTCATATTACAACCCCATGCCTGCAATGTCATGCCAGTGGGTTCCAGGGTACACCAACAGACTGCTTTGCCTGCCACCAGGCAAGTTATAATACAACTATAAATCCGAACCACCCGGCAAAGAACATTCCGAATACCTGCGCTACCTGCCATTCCACAGCCCCCGGGTGGAAACCAGCAACATTTGCTATACACGGCAATTATTATCCGTTAACGGGAGCTCATACCACCGTGGCCTGCGCCACCTGCCATAACGGCAATTACAACACTACACCGAATACCTGCGCCGGATGCCATCAGGCTAATTACAACGCAACCACAAATCCGAATCACGCAAGCCTGGGTATCCCAAATAACTGCAATAACTGCCATACAACCAATCCCGGCTGGAAACCTGCTACTTTCGCGATTCACAATAATTATTATGTGCTGCAGGGCGCCCACACAACACTCTCATGTACAGCCTGCCATACCGGTAATTATACCAGTGCGCCGACCACCTGCGTAGGATGCCATCTTGCAAATTATAACCAGACTACCAATCCGAACCATACAGCAGCCCAGTTTCCTACCGACTGCGCTTCATGTCATTCACAAACTGCATGGACCCCTGCTTCGTTCAACCATGACGGGTCATATTTCCCTATTTATTCAGGGAAACACAAGAATAAATGGAACCTGTGTTCCGACTGCCACCCGAATCCCAGCAGTTTCCAGGTATTCACCTGCACTACGTCCTGTCATCCGCAGTCTTCAATGGATAATCATCACCAGGGTGTTTCAGGGTATTCATACAACAGCCCAGCCTGTTACAGTTGCCATCCTACCGGCAATAGTGGAAAAATGTTCCAGAGACAGGATAACTTTTTGAGAAAGGAATAAACGCCGGATGAGATATTTTCTGCCCGTATTTTTCTTTCTATTCTCAGTATTCGCCGTGAGAGGTCAAACTGCAGGTATTACAGAAGAGGGGACTGTCACATTTATCAGTTCCCAGAATGTATATGTCAGGTTTATTTCAACCTCCCATATAAAGCAGGGTGATACTTTATATATCACAATCGGAAATAAGCAAGTACCTTCCCTTATTGTCAGGGACCTTTCATCGATCTCCTGTGTTTGCAGCCAGGTTTCATCAAATGCCGCAGCGGTTGGCGACAGGGTCTATTTCAGGACCATGGAAGTAAAGGCTGTAAAACCGGCTGAACCTGCCCCGCCACCTGCAGTTGCGCAAGCCGGGAAGAAGCCCGATTCCACTGCCGTTGTTGCTGTTAGTGCAGTAACTCCAGCCGTGGGAAATCCTAAAGCCAGGGTAAGCAGGCAAGCCATTCACGGGTTTTTCCAGATCGCCTCCTATACCGATTTTTCAAATAATGCTTCTACCGCCCAACGGATGAAGTATACCTTCTCCCTGATCGGAAGGAACCTGGGAAATACGAACCTTTCGACCGAAATATTCCTGTCATTCAATCACAGCAACACTAACTGGAACGAAATACAATCGGATATTTTCAACGGGCTGAAAATCTACAATCTGGATTTTAACTATGATTTCGGAACGAAAGCAAGCCTTCTCATTGGCCGTAAGATAAATCCCAAACTTTCAAACATGGGGGCTAACGACGGATTGCAGTTTGAGTTGAAGTTCAAACCGCTCAGTATCGGGTTGATCGCCGGGTTCAGACCCGATTATACCGACTATAGTTTCAATGCAAGCCTGTTTCAGTTCGGAGCATACCTGTACAATGAAACCCGAGCCAGGTCAGGGAGGACAATGCAAACCACCCTTGCCTTTATCAACCAGACCAATAACTGGAATACCGACCGCAGGTTTCTTTACCTGCAACATGTTAACACCCTGGTTAAAAACCTTACGTTTTTCGGATCTGCCGAAATGGATCTTTACAAAGTTGTATTCAACCAGCCTGACAGTACCTATAAATCAGGTAATACATTCAGCCTGACCAACCTGTATGTTTCGTTAAATTACCGGGTGATAAAGCAGCTCAATCTTTCGTTTTCATACAGTGCAAGGCAGAATGTGGTCTATTATGAGACTTATAAGAACCTTCTTGACAAACTTACCGATCCGCAGACCCTTCAAGGTTATACGCTTCAGGCGGTTATAAGGCCTGCCAACAGGCTGGCCATAGGATTGACAGGAGGTTACCGTTTCGAGAAAGCCGACCCCAGGCCCAGTAAAAATTTTTACGGTTATATAACTTACACCCAGATCCCGGGAATTAATATGGCCGCCACTGCAACAGTGACTATTTTGCAAACAAGTTATATCAGCGGGAATATATACGGGATCGGACTGTCAAAGGACCTTGTTGGCGGGAAACTGTTTGCCAGCATTTCATACAGGTATACCGATTACAGTTTCTACAACAATGAGACGAGGGCGATTCAGAATGTTGGTGAAGTTGATCTGAGCTGGAGGATCTGGAAAAAGTTTTCCATGTCGGTATACTATGAAGGTACTTTTGAAACATCAAATCAGTATAACCGCATCTATGCTCAACTTAACCTTGGTTTTTAATGCGCAGAAAATTCGACGTCCTTATCGTGGGCGGAGGCCCGGCAGGTGTTTCAACCGCGCTTTGTCTCAGGGATTCCGGGCTTAGTGCGGCGCTTATCGACAAAGCCGTCTTCCCCCGCGAAAAGATCTGCGGCGACGGTTTAACCCTTGATGTGGTCAAGCAACTGGCCCTGATTTCTGAGGAACTTGCTGCTTCGTTCGGGAATTTTACCTCCAAATGGCCCTGTTACAGTGCCGAAATATTCTCCCCCGATTACAGTCAGATAAGCATAGCAGTGAGGCCAAAGCAGGAGCAGCGGCCGATGTTCACCTGCCGCCGGGCCGATTTCGACAAGTTTCTAATAGACCAGGCAAAAAAGCTTGAAAATATCAGTATTTTTGAGAATACACATCCGCAGAAACTTGTTATTGATAAAGACAAGGTGCTGCTGGAAGCAGGCGAAGATACCTTTGAAGGCCGCGTTATTGTCGGAGCCGACGGGGTTAATTCTTTCGTTGCAAGGGAACTTGGAGTTGAACGGATTGGCAGGGGACAGCAGTGTGTGGCCCTCCGGACCTATTATACAGGCTTAAAACCCCTTCGTGAAGGCAGCCAGATCGAGATGTACCTGCCCGTTGAAACACTCCCCGGTTATTTATGGATATTTCATCTTGGCGACGGCACTTCGAATGTGGGCGTTGGCATGCCTGCTCCGGTAATCAATAAAAAAGGGATAAACCTGAGGAAGTGTTTTGAAGGGCTGCTGATGTCAGAACCCCTGAAAAGCCGGCTTGCCGGCGCTATGCGCATGGAAGCTGTGAAGGGGTATACCATCCCCTATGGAGGACGCAGGCGTTCAATATCTGGCCACAGCTTCCTTTTAGCGGGAGATGCGGCGGCCCTGGTTGACCCGATAAGCGGTGAAGGTGTAGGAAATTCGATCAGGAGCGGAAGGGTAGCTGCCGGGCATATTATTAATTGTTTCAGGGCGGATGATTTTTCGGCGGGATTTAACAAAGCATACGATGACGAGATATACCGCAGGATGATGCCCGAGTTTAAGTTTCATATTATGTTAAGGTCCCTGTTAAAATATCCTTCCCTCCTGAATTATTTTGTTGGTACCGCCTCAGGCCACCCCCGTGTGGGACGCTCCCTCCAAAAGCTTGTCTGGAACCTTGGGATTAATAAATTAGGGTCAAGGATCCGTTTGGTCTTAAGCTTAACGTATATGTTCACCCTCCAGGGATTATTTGAACCGGTATCCCGCCCTGAAAGAAAAAGGGCGTAATTTTACCCTGATGTACATTGTTAGCTTATTCAGGGCTGTTGTATTCGTAAAGCGGTTTTTCAAAACCCAGGGGGAATTCAATTCACGATTTGTTGATGAGTTTATTGAACCCTTATGCAGAAAGTACGATACACGCCCCGGCACGGAGGTCCTTCATAAAATCAAAAAATATTACTGTATCGGCGTCCCCGTAGTTTGTGCAGGGTTTGCGAGGATATACGGGAGGGAGCTGACGCCGGAGGAGCGTGAAAACGCCACAATGGGAGGGATAATCACCCCTCTCATCGATGACTTTACCGATAAAAACCAGCTTTCGCCAGGTCAGCTGAATACATTATTGTCCTTCTCGGCCCAGGCCGACCCCCCAACCCTTGAGGAAGCCATAGTCAACGCAATACTTGTAAAGTTATATGAGCGGGTAAGCAGCAGGGAGGGTACGGTGGATGCCTTCATGCGGACTTTGCTGGCTCAGCGGGAATCGGCAAGACAGACCCGGAAAGGGCTTCCGCAGTCAGATCTCCTGAAAATAACCATGGATAAAGGAGCCTGGTCGCTGATATTATACCATTACCTGATAAAGGAAGTGCCCAACCGGCAGACCATCGGCATGATTTACCAGATGGGCGGGGTGCTGCAGATAGCCCAGGATATTTTTGATGTATATAAGGATTTTCATGAAGGAGTGAACACCCTTGCAAACACTTGCGGAGATTACAGTGAGTTTGAAAAATTTTACCTGGATGAATGCAGGAAGTTTTGTGCGCTGGCCAGGGCTTTACCTTACAGGAAGTCCGACCTGGAATTCTTCATTGTATTTGCGGCCAACAGCATGGCCAGGGGTATTGTTGCATTGAGAAAGTTGCAGAAGCTCCAGAGGAAGATGGGAGGTGGAGTGTTGCCATTCCCTGAGATTGAAAGGAGAAAGCTCATCTGCGATATGGAAAAGCCCGTTAATTTCCTGAAGATGAACTGGTACGGGTATCTGATACTGGGCAAAAAAGCCAGGGCAGAGATCGTGCCTGGGGAACAGATTTGAAAACGGCTTCAGGAATTGCAGGGAGAGGCGTGATTTATCAATACTTATTCACAGTTTCTCATAATCAGTAATGCTATAATATCTTTGTAT
>Ga0194039_1000013_pt1 | contig 118590 bp, 98 predicted proteins | sample JunL228m_MetaG_FD_148679 | JGI IMG/M metagenome (GOLD analysis project Ga0194039, IMG submission 148679) | Anoxic zone freshwater microbial communities from boreal shield lake in IISD Experimental Lakes Area, Ontario, Canada - Jun2016-L227-8m | ecosystem: Environmental > Aquatic > Freshwater >...
GGTTAAACTAAATTAAGTATATTCTACTTTGATCTAATATTCAAAGATTAGTTGATTTCCCGATATAGAAGTTTTTTTATAACTTCAAGAATAATTATCATGATAAATCCGCAAATCAGGCAAACTATCCAGTCTATGAGCGTTAAAGGAATTACATTGAAGAAAGGGCTTAGTTGAGGGATATAGACTACGCAGAACTGAAGGATAATAATTATGATAATCATAGACATCAGGACTCTGTTTCCTTTGAAGCGGTATGAGAAGAAACTATCAGTGTTGGATCTAACTCCGAGCGCCTGACCTATTTGTATAAATGCTATGGAATTAAAAAGCATAGTCTCCCACTTTGCAGGACTAGTCAATAAGTAAAAATATCCCACTATCAGCGCAAGAAGCCCGACTGATAAACCCACAATAAGAGTTTGAGCTAAAGCTCCATCAGAAAAAATGGATGATCCAGCTTTTCTGGGATGTTTTTTCATCACTCCTGATTCTGACTTTTCAACACCAAGACCGATGCCCAAAAGACCGTCTGTCAACAAGTTTAACCATAAGAGTTGAATAGGAAAAAGCGCTATAGCCACACCGAATACCGGAGCAGATAGCATTACAATTACTTTGCCGATATTGCCGCCTACGGAGAAGCAAATATATCTCTTGATGTTGTCATAGATGATTCGTCCTTGCTCTACGGCATTGACGATTGTCGAGAAATTGTCATCAAGGAGGATCATCTTGGATGCTTCTTTGGAGACATCTGTTCCTGTGATGCCCATGGCTATGCCGATGTCAGCTTTCTTTAGAGCGGGTGAGTCATTAACACCATCTCCTGTCATGGCTACTATACATGAATGAGACTGGAGGACTTCGACTATTTTGAGTTTGTCTTTCGGAGATACTCTGGCAAAGACGCAGGTCTTTAATATTGTTTTATCTAGCTCTTCGCCTTTTAGAGATTCAAGTTTTTCTCCTGTTATAACTTCTGGATTATCGGCGATGCCTATTTTTTGGGCTATAGATTTGGCGGTCAGCGGATGATCTCCAGTTATCATAATTGTCCTTATTCCGGCCGATTTACATGTCTCGATAGCTATTTTGGCTTCAGGTCTCGGCGGATCAATCATGCCGAATAAACCTACAAAAACGAGGTTTGTCTCTGATGGCTTATCTGCTTTTTCGTAAGTTTTGAAGGCTCCGCCAAGAACTCTTACGGCATTGGAAGATAGCGCATTATTTGCAGACAGAATTTTTTCTTTTTCTGTATTTGTAAGAGGTTTAATTCCTTCTGAAGATAAGTATCTGTCGCAGATGGAAATAAGACCATCTACAGAACCCTTTGTAAAGGCGACAAAGTCTCCGTCTTTAAATAACTCTTTAAAGGTTGAATTGCTCGCCCCTTTGTGCAATGTACTCATTCTCTTTCGCTCAGAATCAAAAGGGATTTCATCTATTCTTTTGAAAGATGAAAGAACCTTCTCTATATCAAAACCAAGTTTGTCAGCGCCATTCAAAATAGCTGTTTCTGTAGGATCTCCGACAGACTCTTTTGTATCGTCTTTCTTTATGATTTTTCCATCATTGCAGAGAATTCCGCAGAGCAATAGAGCCTTCAATGGGGTTGAAAGTTCATCTAGCTTTTGAGATGTTTGATTTAATTCAAATGAAGCATCTGATGATGAGATATTGGTGAGAGTCATCTTGTTTTCTGTAAGCGTGCCGGTTTTGTCAGAACAAATCACATTAACTGAACCGAGAGTTTCCACGGCCGAGAGTTTTCTGATGAGAGCTTTTCGTCTGAGCATCTTCTGCGCGCCAATGGCAAGAGTGATGGTTATAACTGCCGGCAATCCTTCTGGAATTACAGCTACAGCGACGCTCACGCCGCTCATCAATAGATCTTTAAGTTTGCCCCCGTTCAGATAACCTACAAGTATTACGACTAATGCGCAGATTACTCCAAGTATAGCGAGGTTTTTACCGACCTTGTCCAATTGCTTTTGCAAAGGGGTCATGCTTTCTTTGACATTCTGAATCATGAATGCGATTTTGCCTAGCTCTGTCGCCATTCCAGTACCTGTAACAACGGCTTCTCCTCTTCCATAAGTAGCTACAGTTCCCATGAATAAAGAGTTTTTTCTGTCTCCGATAGGCAAGTTGTCTTTGTCTAATGCCGCCTCTGATTTTTCGACAGCTTCATTCTCGCCAGTCAGCATTGATTCCTGAACTTTGAGGTTATGTGCTTCGATGATACGACAGTCAGCTGGAATAATGTTTCCTGCTTCAAGAATGACGATGTCACCCGAGACTAGTTCTGTAGCTGAAATTTCTTGCTGAGTTCCTTCAATTCGTACTCGTACTCTCGGGGTAGAAAGTTTTTTAAGCGACTGCATTGCTTTCTCGGCTCTGTATTCCTGAACAAATCCGAGAATTACAAAAAGTATTACAATGGCAAATATAGCGAACATTTCTTTGTCATCGCCTAGAAGTCCTGCAACGGCTCCGGCTATGATAAGAAGTACAACCATTGTGCTGAGTATCTGGTCAAGAATTATTCTGCCGGGACCTCGTCCACCTTTTTCTTCGAGTTCGTTCTTTCCGTATTTCTTGAGTCTAACAATTCTTTTATTTGCTGAAAGACCATTTTTGGAGCTTTCAAGCATATTAAGAGTTTCTTCAGTCGAAATTGTATGAAATTGTTTATCGTTCATTGTTCCTCGTAATTACTATTGCCAGTTGCCTATTGCCGATGTTATTGGGATTGTACCCTTTGCCAGTTATGTAAATATTTTATCTTAAAAAAAGTCTCAAAATCTATCATATTATTCTATTATGAAATTGTACGAGAAATATCTCTCCTAAACTAATATGGATGTCTTCTTTAGTGCGGACGAATCCAATTCATGAAGTAGCGTCGGTTGAAATCTACTTAAGCAGCTTGCCGTTTTCCCAGATTTCATATTCAGAAAGATCTATATAATCATTCCAGGAAATGCCGTAACCTCCACAGTCAACATGTGCAAGGTTGAACAGATGTTTGTCTTTTAATTCATTAAAGACAGGAAAGCGATTTGTAAGCTGTTTGATATCGTACTGCTTTTTTATTCCATTGGCGAAAGTTGCCACTACAATCATATCGTTGAGGGGCTGCACTGATTTTATTCTTGGAATTCCTTTCATTTTTATTCTAAAGGTTTTACTTCTTTAAATTCCTGGGTTGTCCATATATCCATGAGTTCTTCTTGATGAAGTTGAGCCCACTCTTTAACTAGGTTTCGAGCTTTCAAAGGCAAATCTCCTTCAATCATCTCAAGTGTCTGGATGTTGAATTCACCGACATATTCGCCATAGATTGCATGAAAGTGCGGTGGGTTATGTTCAGATTGTCTGAAAAACATTTTAATGATTAATCCGTAGAATCTTGATATGACAGGCATATTAGCTCCTTAAGTTGTTAAAATAATAGCAGATAATGTTTTAAGTGTCAAGAGTTTTATTGCCAGTTGCCTATTGCCTTCTTTTTACAGCATTAACTGCCAGTATTCTACATCTATCCATTTATTGAATTTATATCCTGTTTCGTTGAGCCTGCCGATGAAATTGAATCCAAACTTTCTGTGCAGAGTTATGCTCTGTTTGTTTGGAACTGCTATAATCCCGATAAGAGAATGAATCCCAATTTGCCTGCATTTATCAATAAGTGCTTTGTAAAGCTCTGTTCCTATCCCTTTCGATGTGTGTTCTGAAGAGAGATAAACAGATGTCTCAAGAGTATATCTGTAAGCGCATCTAGACTTGAACTCTCCAGCGTAGGCATAACCCATGATTTCGCCATTAATATCATAAACTAGCCACGGATATTTTTCAGTAACTGTTTTGATTCTTTCTGCTATGTCTTTGGTGACAAGCGGAGATTCTTCAAATGTTATAACAGTATTTTGTATGTAATGATTGTATATATCGCATATTGCCTGAGCATCACTTATTAAACAATTCCTTATCATTCAGAGAATTCCTTTTATCTTAAAAAAATTATATAGGTTTTGCCATCAGTGAAGAATCGATTATTTTTAGATTTTTCTCTCAATATAGGACATACTAATTGGACTTTCTGGAAGCTTGAAATAAGGTCAGCTTTCTGTAAATCAGAAAATACCATTTCCCTTTCTGCATCAATGTCTGAGTTCTTTCTGGGAATAATGAGCCACTTCAGGCCTTTATAAGAATATACTGCCCCGACATAAATCTGTTTGCCGTCGTTGGTTATCAAGTCAGTTTTCCAGAATCTTGCCAGATGCCTTTCTCGTACAGTCTTATTTTCTGTTGGTTTTTCAAATCCGAGATCATTTACCTGGTTATTCCAAAAAGAAGGAGTTATAGGGGCATTAGGATAATGCTCATTGAGCAATACAGATTTAGTCATATGTAGCATTGGAAAAACATCAATCCTATCGGCAAGCTGCCATCCTGCTTTTCCCATATCATTTATTAACTGATTCTGGTCTTTTACTGTAAAAATAAAGTTTATTGGCTGTTGTTTATCGCCGTTGAGTTTCTCGGTAAATTGCGGTAATTTCTTACTGTAGAAGGCATCAAGAATATTTTCATTAACAACTATCTTTTGTTCTTCTGTTCTTATAAGATGTTGAGGAGTGTACTCAATGCCATAGCATACATATACACACAGATTTGCTGTTATAAGGATCAAAGACAGAATAACTGCCTTCCACCTTAAAACTGATGCTGATATTGAATAACGCCTATTTAGCCATTGTGAAATGCTTATTCCTACAATCAGCCATAATACTCCTAAAAGATAACCGCCTAATACATCGCTTAAAAAATGAACTCCAAGATACAATCTGCTTAGGCCTATAAAGACTATGATTATAAGGCTGACAAAAAGTATGTTTGCTTTCATTTTCCAGCTTTTGACTAAACAAAGCAGTATGTAAGCGAGAAATCCATAGAAAGCGACGGCCATCGCAGCGTGACCGCTGGGGAATGAAAATGATTGTTCTAAATAATAAGCCAGTTTAGGCCTTGGGCGATGAAAAAGTGTTTTTCCAATTGAAAAAATGATGCTTGAACCCATGACAGAAAGCAATAGAGGGGAAATATATAAATTTTCTCTCCATAACCATAAAATTGCAGAAGTAACAATTACTGACCCTGCAATTACTTGCCACTTGCCAAGAAGTGTTACCCATAGAAAGAAATGAAGCAGTTCTGCGTCACGGAAGATATACAAAAGGTTTGCTACGCGAATGTCTAACTCTACAATCGGTCCTGATGTTATAATAGCCTCTGCTATTCCGGCAAAAAGGAAGAAGGCATAAACGAAAGCAACAATTAAACATGTAAGTGTCAAACCAGAGAATCTGTTTACATCAAAACGGTTTTGTACAAAACAAATAAGTTTAGGGTGTTTTGTGATAAACCCTTTTACGCCTGGAACTGATAATAATGTCAGCTTTAGAGATACGATTGAGGACTTGAGAAATAAGAGAAATGAATTTAAATATTTTATAGCAAATTTAATGATAATTATTGCTAAAACCAGAGCCAGAATAAAAATTCCTGCCCTTGTTGACCATGCCTCTATTACATGCAGAGCATTGCCGAAGAAATAACCTACAAAAAGATGAGAAATTGCCCAGAAAATACCGCTCGAAACATTCCATAACAGGAATGCTATCTTGTTCATTTTTGAAAGACCTGCCACGAAAGGGACTACAGGGCGGACAGGAGCAAAGAATCTTCCAAGGAAAATGCTTTTCCCGCCGTGCTTCTTAAAGAACTCTATGCCTTTATCAAGATGGTTGAGTTTGAGTATCTTGTTTTCGTTGTTAAATAGATTTGTGCCTTTTGAACCTATCCAGAAGCTTAAACTGTCTCCAAGTATTGCCCCGATTGATGCAAAACAGACTAAAACCCACAAATTAAGATACCCTTGAGCTGCTAAAAGGCCGGCTAGCACAACCAGTGTGCCGCCAGGGACTACCCATCCGACAAAAACCAGAGCCTCGGTGAGGGAAAATATGAAAACTATCCAATAGCTCCAGACTCCAAAATGCTTAATCGCAGGGAGTATAGAGTTTAGATATTCCATTTAGTGATGGATTGTGTTTTATTACTGTTCAGGAATATTGACAACCGTTCCGGCTTTTGGCTGGGTATCGCCTGCAATTGTGGAATTGGCTTTCTTTAAATCTTCTATGCTCACGCCGTACATATCAGATAGTGCTTTCCATGTGTCTCCATCTTTAACTGAGTGAGGAAGGAAGTTTGCAGTAGGAGTTGCGACAGGTGAAGAAGTTGTTGTCTGTTCAGGAGAAGCGCTTTGTTTTGCAGGCTGGGAAGCTGGAATATTTTGCGATGAAGTCTGATCAGCTGGAGCGCTAACAGGTTTTGATACTTTATCGGAGAGAGTAGTCTCTTTTGAGTTAGTTGCTTTTGCAGGTGTTTTTTCTGCTGATTTAGCAGGAGTTGTCTTTGCTGTTGTATCGGACGATGCTTTTACAGCAGGTATTATAAGTTTCTGTCCTGCCTTTAAAGAAGCCTTAATATCAAGAGCATTGGCTTTTGCTAGTCTTTTTTCGCTGATGTTATGGCTCTTAGCTACAGACTGAATAGTGTCGCCACTTTTGACGGTATATTTGTTTTGTGATGCAGAGGTCTTAGTCTTTTCGGCAGGAGTTGTTGATGTTTTTGTTGATTGTTGCTTTGGCTTTGAGGATGTTATCGTTTTTGGTTCTTTTAGTCCGGCTGGCGGAATCTTCATAACCAATCCGGTTTTCAGCGTACTTTTAGCATCCATATTATTATAAGCGGCCAACTCATTTACGCTTACATTGAACATTTTAGCAACCTTCCAAAGTGAGTCCCCTTTCTTAACTGTGTATTGGACTCCAGATTGATTAGTTGATTTTGAAGTTTGAGAAGGAGATGCCACAGCTTTAGAAGCTGGAGTTGTTGCTTCTGTTACATTGGCAGTTGTATTTGGGGCATTTAAACTCGGAGGCGGAACTGTTGTATCCTGAGTGGTGCTGCAGGCATTAAGCGCCAGAAGCAAGATTGACAGGCTTGAAAGTAAGGCAAGTTTTGTTGTTTTAGATTTTCTGGCTGCTTTTGTCATATTGATGGCTCCTGCTTATTAAGTTTTGAAAGTGATTAACCTATTATGTTATAAAATAGACATCTCTTAAGACTTTTAAACAATATATTTGGGTGTCAGTCATAAAAAAATATTCAAAAAAGTAGCTTTGACTTATTGCCATTACCTCAGTGGTTAAGAAATTTAAATTCTTCGGTTCACTGATGAAAACTGGAAATAATACTTTCAGGTAAAACAAAAAGTGAATGCGGCATTCCACCGCATTCACAGCCTATACTGTTCTAGTGAACTAGCCATTTATTGAAGATCGCGTGCATATAGGTCCAAGTGTTGTCTGGACCGGCGACCGGTGTATTGGTTCCAGGAGCCCATTTGTCCCAGTACAGCCAGTCTTCATTACTTCCTGGGCGAGCCTCAGGATGGGTTCCTGTGAGAAAGACTCGGCCATTTCCGTAGGAAAAGCGTATACCATCTGCAGCGCCGGCATGCCCTGTGGAGGTGTAAGTTGCTGCTACTGAGACGCCCTTAGCAGCGCTTTTCCATCCACCGCCATAATACATCTGCTGTTGAGTGCCCATGTCACCCAGTACAGAATCGTTGATTCGCACTGGTGTCATCGCCCAATTAGGCCATGTCGCAATCTCTGTTAATGGACCGTTGTCTGTGCCCGCGAACAAGCCAAGCAAAGGACCATCATAATAAGGAACGCCTTCCCAAATCATCTGCCTCGAAGCATAATATGCCCCTCCGCACACTCCGTAGTAGCTTCCTCCCTGGAAGACGAAATCTAGAATAGCTTTCTCGTGTCCCCAAAGCCCGTCAGAGTATCCCGCAACGGTTCCGCCTGGAAATGTTACTACTTTAAAATCCTGCGTAGTAAGTCGTCCGTCACAAATATCCTGAAGGCGTATAGCCAGAGGGATGTGCCCTGCAAATTCGATGCCTCTGGCAAGAGCTGGCTGAAGGCTAGCTGCGGCTCCGCCGTTGGCAGTGTGCGTAGAAACAAAAGCTACGCGAGCACCTGTTGGATTAACAGCCTTTATAACTGGGGCAGAGGTATCACCGAGAGCGGCCCAGCGGATCATACGTCCTAGAAGAATCCAGCATCCTTCTGAATTTGGATGAACCCCGTTAAGATCCCAATTGTCCCATATAGTCCAATCCAGCTCCGAATCGCCTCGCAACTCGGGATCAAAGGCGCAAAGGACAACACGCCCTTTGCTCAACGCGTAGCGAATCAGAGTCGGTCTTCCGAGAGTGTCCGAGGCCACTGTGACAGCTTTAGATGTCCTAAAGTAGCCACCGCCGGCTGACATATAAGCCGACTGAGAGCCATTGCCGAAAGCGCCATCCATGATTGTGAAATTCTGCAATCCAGCTTTAGGATAGGACTGGACGAACCCTGGCGCGCTGATACCATAACTTGATAGAAAAGAAGCCCCTGCCTCTATCCCAACTATTCCTCCTCCTGAATAGACGAATTTCTGAATCTGAGGCCAAACTTTGTAATAGTTCCCGAGGTAATCATAACCCCAGTAACCTGTCGCTGAAGCATCTTCTCCGGCAGGAAGTAGAAAAACATCAAAATTATTTTTATTCAATCGCCCAGCCACGATGTCATTGGTTTCGATGCCGAGAGGTTGGCACCCAGCTGCGTTCAAGGCTCTAAAAAGAGCTAGAATCTTGTCCCCGCATGCTCCGTGATCAACATAGACGGCGACCCTGACGGGAACTTGGCTTGCTGCCAGACCAATTACCGGAACCGTTAAAGAAATTAAGACGAGAAGAAATGCGAGAGTTCGACGGATGACACTGATCATGCCACGGTTCAGCTCTCCCTTCAGATGCCGACAAATTGTGTTTGTAGTCATTTTCTTTCCTCCTGTTTACTTTGTTCGAGCATTTGCTCCCTTTTGATTTGCAGTCTTAACTTTTCTGTAAAGCTGCTGTTGTAATACTCAAAAACTTTAAACCGAAGCGCTTCTTTCTGTCCTTTGTATATATCTGGTTGACAATGTTCACAAGAATTGAAATCCATATTCTCTTTACGGTATATATTTAGTTTAAATAGGTATCTAAATTTAAATACTTTTTTAAGTTGACTTATTGCACTAACCTATTGTTTGAGCAAAGATTTTTAATAACTTTAAACATCAGTAAAGGCTAAAGAGGAGTTATGCAGGTCTATTGGGAAAAGCTTAAGGATTTACGGAAAACCTCCAAAGTGTCGATTAATTTTATAATAAAGAAACTGGAAATATGCAGGAGAACATACTGGTTATGGGAAAATGGCAAGAGATCACCCTCTGAACTTAATGTAAGAACCTTGGCTGGCATATTGAACTTAGATGTTTCTCAGATCTCGGATTTAAAAACCGAACATCCAGTTTCAAAAGACTCTATTAAAAAAGCATTCCTGGAACGCTTCAATAGTCCAGATAATAATTTCGGGGATATTATGCGATCTCTTTGCAAGATGGAGGAGCAAATGAGTCAATATCAGACAATTACAAAGGCCGTCTTCTGTTCAATAAAAGCAGCTATCTACATAAAAGATGTCAATTTAAGATATGTTAAAGTTAATGATTACTTTAAAGAAATTTATAATCTTCCTTCGGATTATAGTTGCATAGGTCAAAACGATACAGCTTTTTTCTCAAAACTAGAAGCGGAAGAAAACAATGAGGAGGACAAGTCGGTTTTACAAACAGGAGTAATAGTTCAGAGCAGAGAAGCCTATATGCCAGGAACGAGAAAGAAAAAATGGGCTTTGATATCAAAATATCCCATTGTAAACAATGAATCAAAAATTTCAGGAATTGTAGGAAGTTTTGTTGATATAACTGAGGGCAAAGAAAATCAAGTTACTAACTTAATTCTAAAAAGGGCAATAGATCAAATAAAAGAATGCATATGGATAGGCACTATAAAGAATAATTCACCAGAACTTAAATATATAAACGATGCCGTCGAAAATCTTACTGGTTTTACAAAAAAAGAAGCCATGAGTATTTCAAGTATCCATCTAAACACCGTAGTGCCAGAGGATAGAGATAAATTTCAAACTTTCTTTAATAGTAAGACATATCCCAAAAGTTTAATTTTCAGAATTAGAAGAAGAACAGACAATAAACTGCTTACATTGAAAGAGACCATTTATTCAAATGGAGATTTGAAATTTGGTGTTGTCTCTGATGTCACTGACCTTAAACAAGAAGACAACAAAAATTAAACTTCATCGGCAAACCATGACATGCCTTTTATTTACATATTGACTTTAGTTGTGACTCCATGAAGTTTAGAAGCAGAAAGATTATAGAATTTTACATATGGTGGAAATAAAGCTTTAATTACCGAGAAGAATCGCCAAATCGGATTACTGGAAATTATATCTTCTATGCCGTAGAAAATAACCTTTGGCTCTATTAAAGCATTTCTGAATATTTCTTCCAAATCGTCAATTTCCATGTATCCCATTCTGATTTTGAAAACCTTTAGCCCATTAGAAAGTGGTTCCTGGAAGCCGTATGAAACGCCCCATGGACCATCTTCTCTGACAATAGAAATAAAAATATTATCTTCATATATGATATGATTTCTAATCATTGTATGGAGAACATAGGGGGAGATAAAGTTTTCATCTTTTATAAAAAATAGAGCTGTTCCCTTAATTTTAGACAAAGCGCTGTAAACTTCATTATAGACTAAAAGAAATCTGTCGAGAGGGATATTATCCATCAGCCTGTAAAGCCTCTTTTGCCCCTGCATATAAATTATGATTATCGCAAGAGGAATACATGCTAACAGAATTGACCAGTACCCGCCGTGAGGGATTTTGAGTAGAGTAGATGCAAAAATAACCCCTACTATTACCGATGCAAATACTGTGTTTATCAGCTTGATAAATTTTTTCTTCATATAGAAGATTAGAATCATAATTACACTGGATATGAACATCGCTCCCGTAACTGCCAGACCATACGCGTTAGCCAAACTCGAAGAGTCCTTGAAGTGGATAATAACCATAAGAATAAAGAAAAGAAGAAACCAGTTGACTGCCGATATATATATCTGACCCTTTAGTTTTGCTGAAGTAAAGTCTATTTTCATCATAGGAAGGATTCTGAGATTTATAGCCTGATAAACAATTGAAAATATTCCGCTTATCATAGACTGAGAAGCTATGACAGTAGCCATTATGCTAAGCAACAGGAATGGGATATACAAATAGCTTGTGAGATGAAAAACCATTCCAAATAACAAATTCTCGGAACTATTGCTGTTAAGCAGATACGCTCCTTGTCCCATGTAGTTTATCAAAAGAACTATCAGAACAAAAAACCAGGCAGCAGAGATAGGTTTTCTTCCGATATGCCCCATATCTGCATAAAGAGCTTCTCCGCCTGTAGCGCATAGAATTACTTCTGAGAGTGTAAAGAAACCAATGAATCCATGGTTAAAAAGAAAAGATATTCCGTACCAAGGATTTATGCACTTGAGAATCCATGGTGATTTTATCAAATAGAAAAGTCCATAAATCATCAGAGCCAGAAACCAGATCAGCATTATCGGCGAAAATATCTTTGCTATTTTATCAGTTCCTCTTTTCTGAAGCGAAAGCAATATTATAGCAATAATAGAAGCAATCCAGACGAGCTCGACTTGTGTAATATTTTCTGTCCCTGGTATAAGCTTTATTCCTTCAACAGCGCTTAATATTGATATCGAAGGAGTGATAATTCCGTCGCCAATCAGAAAAGAAATCCCGATATATGCCAAAAGAGATACAAGAGTTAGTCCACGGCCTTTCTTGAGATACGGAGTTATAACATCAAGCAAGACAACTGTCCCGCCTTCTCCATTCTTGCTTAAACTCATGGCAAGCCATACATATTCAAGAGTTACCACAATCAAAAGTATCCAGACAATAAGAGAAAGTATTGATATCACATTGTCTTCAGTAGGCTTCAGAAGCATGAAAACGACAGTAAGTGTGTAAATAGGACTTGTGCCTATGTCGCCGAAAACTACTCCAAGAGACTTGAAAGCGCTCTTTGGAAGAGATTCTTCTTTGGTATGTTCTTTGGTCATAATAGCAGTTATATATATAGCATGTTATTTGACGATACTTTTCAAATAAGCTAATTGCTAACAATTAACAGTAGTTCTTTCTCTTATTTTTAAGCCTAATCTTTAAAGAAAGACTATATTTCGTTAAGGAAATATAATATTTCTAGAAAGAAAGTATAAATAACTAAAACAAAACGATATGTTTCTAGAAAGATATATAATGTATATTTTAGGAAATATAATATATCTTTATAGAAAGTAGATATTACTTGTAGGAAAGATAGTACTTCTATATATAATTACTGCAAAAGAGGAGTGAATTATTATGAGAAAACAGAAAGCTATAGTTTATTTTGCCAAAGTTAAAGAGAATGAACTATGGGATATATCAAGATTTATAAGCAACAAGATGAAAGACAATCCAAATTTTCCAAATCCTCCAATCTCTATTGCTAAACTGGATGTTTTAATAGAAGAATATCACGAGTCTCTCATGAAATGTGATGATGGAACGAAACTTGATACTGCAATTAAGAATAATAAGAGAACAATTCTACTGAATAATCTTTCGATTCTCGGAAATTATGTTAATACAATAGCAAATAATGACCTTGTTAAGCTAGATAGTTCAGGTTTTCCCATCTCTAAAACACCTTCAAGAGTAGGGATTCTCGATGCTCCAAAATATATTCATATAAACTATGGAAATAATCCAGGTGAAATATTTTTTGAGATAGAAGTAGCTGAAAAAGCATCCGGTTATATCATTCTTTTTTCTACTTGTCCTGCACCGGAGAATGACAAAGATTGGCATAGTTATTTATCTTCCAGAACGAAAGGAATGATCAGCGGACTTGAGAGCGAAAAGAAGTATATTTTCAAAGCGGCCGCCACAAGCAGGGAAGCAAATAAGATTGGTCGTTATAATTTCACAGATCCTGTCACAAAATTCGTCCCGTAATAATATATATAAATCAATGATTAGGAGTCTATGGAGCTTTTTGATACACACTTTCACTATGATGGGGCGATCGCCCCTGAAATTATAGCAAATGAGGCCTCCGCTGAAGGCGTAAAATACCTTGCCTGTATTGGCGGGGATTATCATTCGTCTGTCGAGTCCATGAAGTTTGCAGAAGTCATAGATAACTCCTTCTTTACGGCTGGAGTCCATCCGCACTACGCCCAAAATGAATCATGGGATTTGAATAAATTTAAAACTTTGCTGAGTCATCCAAAATGTGTCGCTGTCGGAGAAATCGGTCTGGATTTCTTTTATGAGAACAGTGCCAAAGAAATTCAAATGAAAGTTTTTGAGGACTTTTGCAAATTTGGCGTCGGGATGAATATGCCGCTAGTTATACATTGCCGAGACAAGGAGAATAACTTTGATGCTTATAATCTTGTTTACCAGATTCTTTCGAACTATGTTTCTAGAATTCCGGGCTTTGTAGTTCATTGCTATACCGGCAATCTAGATTGGATGGTTAGGTTTCTAGACATAGGAGGGTATATCGGAATTACTGGCATAGTCACTTTTCCAAAAGCCGACAATGTCAGAGAACTTATTCCGATGATTCCAGACGACAAACTCCTTATTGAAACCGACTCCCCATATCTAGCTCCGAAACCTTTTCGCGGCAAAACCAACTATCCCAAATACCTGAAATATGTTGCTCAGGAAATTGCCAGACTTAAAGGGATGACTATCGATGATTTAGCCTTTAGAACGACGGACAATGCATTAAGGTTTTACAGATTAAAGAAAAACTATTGATTTAGCTATTTAGTCCGCTAAAATCTCACAATTACAGGTATGCTGCCTGAAAATAACATCAATAAAAAGTGGAGGGATAAAATGCTAAAAAAGCTAACTTTGACATTAACCGTTCTTCTTTGCATCGCTGGTTCGATCCAGTCGGCGCCACTGCCAGCGCCACAACTAGCTGAAAGGTACGAGATCAGCCAATTGGCGGCTTTTACTTATGTGCTGAATGACTGGCAGGACAGTAACTATACTGGCCGTGGCTACAATATCGGATGCGTGATGCTCTCTGGACAGTGCGATACTGACAGAGTAGTTTGGGCTGATAAAAACAGCGTTAATGTAATGAGGAACAGTACTCAGCACGGCGAAGTAAGATGTATGCAGAACTATACAAACTATTGGGATACTAAAGTAAGCCCTCCGCCAAAAACTAATAAACCGTATTTTGGCGATGCAACTATATTTACCACGCTTGAGCCTTGCGCTCAGTGTTCTGGAATGATGACAATGCTCAGAATCAGAAACACAGTTTACGGGCAAACAGACCCTAATTTCGGCAAGGCTCTCGAAAGACTGGCATTGAATTCAACAGCTCTTGGAGCGCCACCTGCAGGCTATCCTCCGTATCCATGGACTGTGACATCTACCCTTTCTCCGAGTATATATGCTCAGCAACTTGACCAGGGTTATACAGATTATGTAAATTCCAAACCATCGAGTACTGCTATTACGGCTTATCTGACAACGCCTCAGGCAAAGGCAATATTCCAGAATGCATCTAAAGATTTTAATAGCTACAATGTTAAGTATCCTGAGAATCAACAATTTTATGATGATGCAGTAAATATTGTTAATAATGGGGATCCTTCCGCTATAGTACTGAGTGCAGCACCTGATACTGACAGCTACTAATAATAACCGGGCTATTATGGCTACTGTCACCGATTGACTAAGTTGAATTTGTGATAAGTAGCCATTTTTATTGCTTAATAATTTTAATAAACATAAATAATGTAAGGGGAATTTATTATGAGTAATTCACAACTAATTGATATAAAGGTTCTGGAGCAGGCATGGGAAGATGTTAAAAAACATTTCCCAAAGGCTAAACCTTTCGGAGCTTTTATTTTGGGTTCAGGATGGGGCGATGCTGTAAAAGTTTTTAAAACAAAAAGTGAAGTTTCCTACGATAAAATCACAGGAATGGGAGCCGCCGGAGTCGTTGGTCATGCCGGAGTGTTGTCTCTCGTTGAATATAATGGCAAGGAATTCTTTGTTTTTCAGGGCAGAAGGCATTTCTACGAAGGCGAAGGATGGACACCAGTTGTCATCCCTGCCTATATCGCTAAACAAAGCGGCGCAAAGATATTCTTTGTAAGCAATGCGTGTGGAGGAGTAACTCACAAACCAGGCGACCTGATGATGATTACAGACCACATAAATTACATGGGAAGCAATCCTCTGATGGGGCCGAATTATCCAGAACTGGGCACTCGTTTCCCTGATATGTCAGAAGTTTACAACAAGGAACTTATAAAACTCATGGAGAAAGCCGGGAAAAAGGCAGGAGTTGATCTCGTAAAAGGCGTGTATATGGCTTATTGGGGCCCAATATATGAAACACCAGCTGAAGTCAGAATGTCCAAAATTGTAGGCGCTGACGCTGTGGGTATGTCCACAGTTCCTGAAGCTACTCTAGCTAATTCAATGGGATTAAAAGTGGCTGGGTTGTCATGTATTACCAATTACGCAGCAGGTATAACGGACAAGCCTCTAAATCACAAGGAAGTTATAGAAACTCTTAACTCCGTAATGGGGAATATTCATAAACTTCTACCTGAAATAGTTAAGGCTTTTTCGGAAGTGAAGTAACTTGAGGCTGTTAAGCCAAGGATAGGGGATTTATGAATTTAAAGATTAGAATCGGCATCATGCTTTTCTTGCAGTTCTTTGTATGGGGCGCATGGATGCCGACTATGGCTGCATGGTGGTTTGGGACTAAACACTGGACAGGCGCAGAGTTTGGCGCTGTCTTTTCGACAATGGGAATAGCGGCGATATTTATGCCTGCTTTGTCGGGTATTATCGCAGATAAGTGGGTTAACGCCGAAAGGTTATACGGGATATTCCATTTGATTGGAGCGCTGGTAATGTTATGCATTCCAATGGTTAATGACCCAAAAACAATGTTTATAGTTATGCTTGTAAATATGTGTTTTTATATGCCTACATTGGGGCTTTCCATCACTGTATCTTATGCCACAATGGAAAATGCAGGGATGAACATCATCAAAGAGTATCCGCCAATCCGCGTCTTTGGAACGATTGGTTTTATTCTCGCGATGTGGACAGTAAGTATCATGCATTTTGAAACATCTGCGTCAATGTTCTATGTAGCCGGAATTGTTGCCGCCGTCCTGGGGCTATATGGTCTGACGATGCCGAAGTGCCCGCCTCTTGGAAAAAATACCGGGACTATATGGAGCAAGATGGGTTTAGATGCTTTCAAGCTCTTCAAAAATCCAAAAATGGCACTTTTCTTTATCTTCACAATGCTATTAGGCGCGGCTCTCCAGCTCACAAATGCTTACGGTGATGTATTTCTTCACAGTTTTGAACGAAATCCGATTTATAAATCATGTCTGGCTGTAAAATATCCGGCAATTGTAATGTCAACTTCACAGGTTGCCGAGATAGTTTTCATTTTAGCTATACCATTTTTCCTTCGCCATTTCGGAATAAAGAAAGTTATGCTGATGAGCATGTTTGCATGGGTATTCAGATTTGGGTTGCTTGGCTTCGGAGACCCGGCTGGGGGCTTATGGATGATTCTCCTGTCGTGCATTATTTATGGGATGGCATTCGACTTTTTTAATATCTCGGGTTCTTTGTATGTGGAAACTCAGGCAAGTCCTGCTATCAGGGCAAGCGCTCAAGGGTTATTTATGCTTATGTGCAACGGCATAGGCAAGATATTGGGAACTACCACCAGCGGATGGATGATAGACAAATACTTCACAGAAAAACTTCAAGACGGACAGAAAATTTTACACTGGCAGGGATGGGATGGTATTTGGATGGTATTTGCCGCTTATGCTTTGATTGTAGGCATATTGTTTGCCATTCTATTCAAGCACAAACACGATCCTGAAGCTTTGGTTCACTTCCGCCACTAAATTACTCAAAAGTAATGGGCATGCCGATCTGCTGCGCTATTGGTGAGAAATAAGAATTGAGTTTGGAAATGGTTTTTGCTTTTGATGGGATAAGGTTGTGATCCTTAAAGAATTTTAGAGCGCTTTGTTGCATCTGATCTCTAAGTTCTTTTTCAATATCTCTATTCATAACGAAGTCGGCAATGACATTAAGCCCGCTTCTTTTGGTTATGTACTTCAAGCTTGACAGATCGACGCTGAAGTCTAGCTCGCCTGGATTAGGAAGAGGGATGATTATTCCTTCAGTAGTTTTTCTAATTAGAGCAGGGTTGATCTTAGAAAGGTCAATTCCCCAATACATAGTTACAGTTCCAATCAGTATTCCTTCCCTCTTGCCGAGTAATGGGCTGTTTTCTGAGATTTCGACGCAGATTTGTGAGGTTAATTTGTCTGTAACCAGGAAAGAGAGATCTTCGCTTTTCAGGATGGATAGAACTGCTTTCTCTGTTCGGTTTGTAGCTGTGAGATTTTTGTAAAGGCTGATTGCTCCCCATGCTATTCCAATCAATAAGAGGATAGCGATAATCAATTTGAGAAATAATTTTTCTAAATTTAAACCGAGCATGTTCGCAAAGTAAATAGAATGATTATGATTACTACTGCCATAACTATGACTGTAAGTCTCTTCTTTTTCATATTTTAAGCATACTCTTTGAATAATAATCTTAAATACCATATCCTTTAGATGGAATAGGTTTCTTCAGCTTTACCTAATTATAATAGTTTGAAAGAATGATTAAAGTCGAATTAAATAAGAAGTTCAAAAGGGATGTGATGAAATTCTCTTTTGAACTTAATACTAACCGGATAGTTGTTTTCGGCCCGTCGGGTTGCGGAAAGACGACATTGCTTAGAATGCTTTGCGGAGCATGCGAGCCTGATTCGGGGTGTATTGTCATTAATGACAAATGCCTATATTTCAGTTCTGATTCTGTGAATATCCCAGTCTATAAAAGAAATATCGGATATCTACCGCAGGAAAGCGCTTTATTCCCGAATATGACGATTAGAAAAAATATCCTGTACGGAGTTAATGCCTCAGGAGCTGCTCTGGATGAGAAGAGATTCAATCATCTGATTGAGAAACTTCAGATAGAAGCAAAGCTCGATGAATATCCTGCTACTCTATCTGGTGGACAGAAACAGCGAGCAGCTTTGGCTAGAACTTTGATGGTAAATCCATCTTTGCTCCTTATGGATGAACCTTTTACGGCATTGGATTCTCCGATAAGAAACTGCCTCAGAGACATTGTGGTGGATTTCGCCGATGATGAGAATATTCCGCTCATTTTTGTCAGCCATAACCTTGAGGATTGTTACTCCGTAGGCAAAGAGATAGTTGTTATGGACAACGGCAGAATTGTCGAATTCGGAAAGGCAAATGAGATTTTAGAAAGGCCTAAATTTTACAGGACAGCAAAACTTTTTGACTACAGGAACATCTGGGATATCGAGAGAATTTCAGAAGATGGTCTGGTCTCTCTAAAGAATGGTTTGAACATAAGCGTTCAGGATAAATGGGATGACAGCTATAAGTATCTATGTATTAGACCTGAAAAGATTAGATTGATGAATAATGATAAAGACATAAGCAGCAATGCAAAGAATTTATTCAACGGCGACATCATTGAGGATCATGGAAGAGGAGCTTACAGGAGTCTGGTTTTTGTCTCCAATTCATGCCATAAATTCGAGATAAATATTTCTGAGACATATATGAAAAAAACCAATCTTGGAAGAGGAAGCAAAGCCGTAATATCCATAGATGATGAAGCTTTAATATTATGCAAATAAAAGGATTATGAGAAAACTAAAACTATTATTTTTATGCTTGATATTACTTGTTTCGCCAATGGTTTCCAATGCATCAGACACCGAAAGCCTCTACTGGTTTGTAGCTGCATCTTTATCCAAACCTTCAAAGGCTTTGGCAGAGAAGTTTAATGGAGAAGAGCATAGTTTCAAAGTGATGATAATTTCTGGTGGTTCAGGCGAACTTATAAGCCAGATAACTCTTTCTGGAAAAGGCGATCTTTTTACGCCTGCTTCGGATGAATTTCTCACGATAGTGAAGGATAAGAAGATGGTTAAAAGTTATGCAAAATTTATCAAGCAAACACCTGTTTTTGCCCTTGCAAGGAAATACGATTCTAAAGAGATTACATTCGATGAGCTTGTGAATGGAAATTACAAAATAGCCATTGGCAATCCTAGAACAATGGCAATGGCTCTTACTTATCAGGCTATAGAGAAAAAGATGCCAAAGGATATTTCTGAGAAAATAAGGAAGCAGGAATATGGTTCCCCTCTGGATGTAAATCAGAGTCTTTCTTATCTGGAGATGAATACCTTAGATGCAGCTCTTATCTATGATACGATGGCTAGTAATGCCAATCTGGAATATATCCGAATTCCAAAAGCATATAATGTAGATGCCTATGCGTATCTTGTAGCGCTGACAAGCGAATCATCTGATAAGCATACCAAAGAATTTATATCGTTCATTTTTAAAAATAAAAATATCTTCAGCAAGTATGGTTACTCATTGATGATGGATGAACTAAAATGAAGTCTTTTATAAACTATAAACTTTTTTCGGTGGCTCTGCTAATACTTATTTTGGCGGTCATCTTGGCGAGTTTTCTTAACACCGATATCAAGGATATTGGGAAACTTCTTTCAAATAAAGAGTTTATATACTCTGTTCTTTTCAGTTTGAAGACATCCTTTCTTGCGACTCTCATGGCTTTTATATTTGGTTTGCCTACAGGACTTTACCTTGCAAGAACAAAAAATATTTTTTCATGGATCATGGATATTGTAGTTGACATTCCGATGGTTCTGCCGCCATTGATAGTCGGAGTAATGCTTATTACCTTCTTTAAATCGAGCGGTCTTGAGAAGTTCTATTCGTTTATCTTTACTGCCTCAGGAGCAGTAGCGGCACAGTTTTTTGTGGCTCTGCCTCTGATAATCAAATCATCTAAATCATCATTCGAGCTCGTCTCTCAGAGGTATGAAACTATTGCTATGACTCTTGGCAGTAAACCCTGCAAGGCTTTTTACGACACGACATTCAAGATTGCTTTTCCCGGGATAATGTCAGGCGTTATTCTGACATGGCTCAGATGTATGGGTGAATTCGGCGCCACATTGTTAATCGGCGGTGGAATACAGTACAAAACAGAGAATATTCCGATAAACATATACATCAATATGTCTTCAGGCGACTTCTCAATGGGGATGGCGGCAAGTGTACTTTCTATAACCATTATTGTTATATTTGTAGTTATTGTAAAAATATTAACTCTCAAAAGGTTTTAATCATGAATGATAAAGAAATTCTCGAACTTATCAGAAAGAATACCATAAAAGCTAACGGCAAGGAAAAATTTACCTGCAAGGCTGCCTGGGATTTAGCATCCAAGCATGACATCCCTCTCAAGAAAATAGGCGAACTTTGCGATAGTAACTCTATCAAGATTTGCGATTGCTCGCTCGGCTGTTTCTGACCACTAAATGCACTAATTAACACTAAATTGCAGTACGATACCTCGGGCGGATAAATTTTGCCCGTGATGTTATTTTATTGCTATGATTTTGGCGCCTAGAGAGATGAGTTTCTTTTCAAGGTGTTCATAGCCTCGCTCTATTACTTCGACATTGTGGATCGTGCTCTTGCCTTTAGCGCACATTGCGGCGATTAAGAGAGCCATTCCTGATCTGATGTCGGGGCTTGGAAGTTCCGCCCCTCTAAGAAGGGAAGGGCCTGAAATAACGGCTCTGTGAGGGTCGCAGACTATTGCTGTAGCGCCCATGGCTATAAGTTTATCCACAAAATAGATACGCGATTCGAACATCTTTTCGAAGAACATCACTGTTCCCTTTGCCTGAGTAGCCATCACGATGGCGCAGCTCATCATGTCAGACGGGAATTGAGGCCATGTATCATCGGCAACTACAGGGATGGCATTGCCGAAATCTTTCAATACTTCGAGATCCTGTCCGCCCGGTAGAAAGATTTTTCCTTCGTTAGGATAGAGCTCTAGTTTAACATTAAACCTTTCGAAAACTCGCCTTGTCATCCAGAAATTTCTTGTGACTACACCGTTTACTGTTAGCTCCCCGCCGGTAGCGGCAGATAAGCACAGGAAGCTTGCAGCTTCAATATGGTCGCCCTGGATTGTGTGTTCGGCTCCGTGGAGTTTTTCGACGCCTTCAATTGTGATGGTATTTGTCCCGAGCCCTGAAATTTTGCCGCCCATCTTATTTAAGAGGTCGCCAAGGTCGCATACATGGGGTTCTGATGCAGCATTTCGGATGATGGTTTCGCCTTCAGCAAGGACTGCTGTTATCATTATGTGTTCTGTGGCTGTCACGCTTGCTTCATCAAGGAATAGGTCTCTCCCCTTGAGCCTGTCGTTTGCCTTGAAACGATATGGTTTTTCTTCGTATTCTACCGATGCTCCGAGCGATATCAAACCATAAAAATGGCCGTCAAGGCGCCTTCTGCCTATTACATCGCCTCCTGGTGGCCAGAGTGATGCCTGTCTTACTCTATTCAAGAGAGGACCTGCGAAGAGAAGAGATGTTCTGACCTTTGTGCAATGCTCTCTTGAGATGTCGGGATTAACTATGGATGGCGTCATCATTGTCAGAGTATTGCCGCTAAAGTTTACGGCCGTTCCTATATCCTGAGCTATCTTAAGCATCACAGTAACATCTACGATATTGGGGACATTATGAAGTATGACCGGTTCTTCAGTCAAAATAGATGCCGCAATCATAGGAAGAACGGCATTCTTATTTCCGCTTACAGTGACTTCTCCTCCTATGGGAGACCTTGTACCCTCAATTATAAAACTCTTCATTTTATCTGAAATCCTCTTTATGGATTATACTTTTGTAAGAAAGTTTAACTTTATATATTCTAGGGCATCTTCCTTGGTATTTATAACTTTATCATTCTGCAATTCTGTAATATTTTTTAAAATTTCTCCGAACTTAGGTCCTGGTATGAATCCAAGTTCAATTAAGTCTCTGCCTTTTATGAGTTCTTCGGGAAGTTCCCTTACTCCATTGAGCTCAATAAGTTTATCTAATAAATAGATGAAAGAATCAGTAAATTTGTTGCTGGACATGCAATCAATTCTATGCAGTTCGAGTTCAAGAGGAAAGGTGGATTCGGCTATTAGGGCTTTATATTTGGAAGGGCGCATATCGCAAACAGAGGCGAAGCGCATGTGATTTTTAACGGCAAAGCAGACATTATCAATAAAATTAGATGGGAATCTCAATTCCTTAAGAATTCTTTCGGCAATAGTTGTGCCATGTTCTGCATGGCATATGAATTTTTCATTGCCGTCCTCTCCGATTGAGAAGGTCTGAGGTTTTCCGACATCGTGGAGAAGGACTGCCCACGCCAATTCATCTGATGGGACAGGCATATTGGAGAGCATGAGTTTTGTATGTTCGAAGACATCGCCTTCAGGATGATATTTTTCAGGTTGAGCTATTCCTTTCATTGCTGATATATCCGGCAGCAGGACAGATAAAAGTCCTGTCTCATCCAGAAGAGAGAGAGCTTTATCAGGGCAGGGGCCTGTGAAGATTTTAGTAAGTTCGTCTCTGACTCTTTCTTGGGATAGAAGTTGAGTCTTTGAAGAGAGTTTTTTAATCGCTGTGATGATTTCATCATCTATTGAGAAATCGAATCTTATGCCAAATCTTATGGCTCTAAGCATTCTTAAGTAGTCTTCATTAAAACGATCTTCGGCATGTCCAATTGTCCTAAGGATGCCTTTTTTTAGGTCTGAGATGCCATCTGCGAAGTCTAATATGTGATTTTCGAGAGGGCTATAATAGAGAGCATTAATAGTGAAATCTCTTCTTTTTGAGTCTTCCTGAGGAGTTTTAGCGTACTCTACTGATTCTGGATGCCTGCCGTCGGTATATCCTGACTCTTTTCTGAATGTAGCTACTTCATAATTGATGGAGTTTTCGACGACATTAACTATGCCGAATGCTTCGCCAATATTATAAGTTTTTTGGAAAATGGATTGTATGTCTGAAGGCAGGGCGGAAGTAACGATGTCTATGTCCTTAATTTGTCGTCCAAGAATGGAATCCCTGACGCATCCACCGACAAAGAAAGCATCAAAGCCTTTTTGCCTGAGGACATTAAAGATTTGTAATGCCCCATTATATAATTCAGATTTTTTAAAATTTATCATTGAGAAATCACGAGCTAAGTGTTCGAGCTATGAAGTTTTTTAACCGATTGGTTTGGAATATATTTTATCAGGAGCTCCCTGAAATTTCCGCTTTTTTGAAGACAAGTCTTTCTTTGTCTGTAGGAATGGAGCTATCCTTGAGTTGTCGATGAGATATATCCAGTCCTTGCCCAGCGGAAAAGTGGAAGAGTCAATTTTGATATAGCGGTAGTTATTAAACTGTTTTCCGATGTTTATAGTGAATGAGTCACCGCTGAAAGTTTCTACGCTTAAAGTGTAAGGTTTGTCCAAGCCGGTAGTTTCTGCAGCAGTAGAAGGGTTGGCGACAGAGTCAAATTTAAGAGACTCGAGGGATGATACGACTGAATAAACATTGTCTATATTTATATCAGGATCATCTTTCTTTTTATCATAGAGCTCAAACTCTGCATTCTGATTTTTCTTGAGTATTGTCCAGATAATAATATCTTTGCCTTTTGTAAGCTGCATTTTCTTTATGTCTTTTATTACTACAAATTTGCTGCTCAGGAATTCTTTTGCTGAATATTTTGTTTCAGATAAGCTTTCTTCTGTCAATACAGGTACTTTCGAGTCAGATTCGAGTATGTATCGGCCTCTTGTTATATTGGATGCTCCGAGTGAGTCAATTCTTCTTACTCCTGCGATCAAGGAGCAGATTTCTTTCTTGTCAGTTCCGATTATGCGGATTTGGGTTCCAGAATTTTTGTCTTTGTCAGAAGGAGGAAGAAGTTTTAATGCTCTGAGCTGAGATGGCTCGATATTGACTACTTGAACAGCCTTCAGAGATGAAAGTTCCTGCAGGAAATTATTTACTTTTTCCTTATCTGACGGATAGTTAAAGTAGTTTCCGACTGACCATTGTCCATCTGTATTTCTTATAAGATTTACGCTTCGTCCACCGGGTTTTACTATTTTGATTTCTCTGATATCACTTTCGGCGAAATTATCCAAAATGGCTTTGCCAATCTTGTTATTGTAGGAGAAGAGAAATGCATTCTGAGTAAATAGAATTCCAAGCGATATAACGGATAGGACAATGGCCGAAATTATAAGAATGTATGCATTTTTTGCTGTCATAGTTATATCAAATCTTAAGTGAATTTATGTTTGTTTTGTGTCTGCGTTTTCTTAAAATTCCGACGGTGATTCCAATGAAAGTAATGATGATTGGAATTAGCGCTACATCAAAAAATATTATCATGGCTTTGGTATTGTCTAGTTTTGACCTAAGCTGTTTACGGATATTCTGGAGTTCAATTTTAGTTTTCTTGGAGTCTTTCTTGAATTTCTGTAAGGCTTTTAGTTCTTTTGGAGTCAGATTGACTAAGTCTTTCGAGGCCATTGTGCCCTGTATTTTTGAAATGGAAGACTCTGTTTCGACTAGCTTTTTCTGGAGATCAGAAAGTTTGTCCTGATATATCCTTGCCGTTTCATTGTAGAGGTCTTCAAGTCTTGTGAATGTTCTTTCAACAGAAGACCTTGATCTGATGGCCATTATATCTGTGTCGCCTGATAGAATGTCAACGGCATTGAGAACGAAATCTATATTGCTATTTATCATAGAGAATATGGGTTTGTCATTAGTCTTTTTTTCAACCACGCAAAAGTTATTGAAAAGCATATCCACATCTCCTACAAGTATGACATTGCCTTGTTTTGAAGACTGTTTCAGATAGTTTTTATCCGAACCATCTTTTTGAGCATATCCGACGCCTTCAGGATAGGCTGTTTCGAAGAATCCTGATAAATGAAGCGCGAGATTTATAGGATGGTTTAAACTTTTGAAATCAATTGTAAGTTCTTCCGGAGAAAGGTAATAATTGAATCCTTTGCAGTAGTTAGCATAAGAAGAAGTGTAGAAGAGCACCGTGGATGTAAACATACTGCTTGAGGAACTATTTTTGGTTTTTGCAAAGCCCCCGCTGAATATTAGATTGAGAGAATTTAGTCCTGACATCACTAGAGTATCCTTGTTCATAGATGCAGGCGAGATGTTGAGGACTGCCGGATGAACCTTGCCTGAAGGGTCATTTGGCGATCTGAAAGCATTTTCGGGTGAAATGACAACTTCTTCTGATTTCGAGAAAGTCAATCCCCATGCATTGAGTAATTTAGGCAGATTTGAAGCATCAGGCAGAATGGGTGTCTGGCTTAGCGGATCTCGCTGAGTTACGCCGCCTTTGATCACACAGTAGGGGTCTAGGAAAATGATGACGCTGCCGCCTTTTAGAAGATACTGGTCGATGGCAAATTCAGTTTCTTTGGATAAGTTCACAGGATGAATCACGAGAAGTACCTTTATTTTGTCATCTATGGTTACGCTGTTATATGCGACCTCTTTAACTTCAAACGACTGATTGAGTTCCTGAAGAAATATCCATGGAGGGCTTTTTGTAAATCTTGATGGAATCAGTCCTGATATACCACCCATTACAGGCAGACTGCTAAGGACTCCGACTGTCGGTTTTTCCGGATGAGTGATGTCGTAGATTGAACGGGTGATGTCATACTCGACTGTCTTTTCGTTGGCCGGAGAGAGGAAAGCTATTGTGCTATTTCTATTTAGATAACTGACTGTAAGACCGAAGTAGCATTTGTCTCCTGATGGGAGATTATTGGGTTGAATATTATCCATAATGGCCGATTCCTCTGCGTCTGAATCGGGGATCGGATCGTAGTATTCGACAATGATTTTTCCTTTTGAGTAAGAGCTGTAGGTTCTAAGAAGGTCTTCAATTCTTTCTGCGTAAGAGCTTAGTTGAACTGGCATCCTATTGTCGCTGTAGGAGCGATAGAACCGAATGGTTACGGGTTGGTGTAACCCTTTAAGGATATTTCTTGTCCCTTGGGAAAATGTGTATAGTTTGTCTGTCGTAATGTCAACAGGACTGCTGAAAACCATACTGACAAAAAAGTTTAGATTGAGCAACACGATAAGTAGTGCCGACATGGAAAGAACAGTAGTAATGCTGGAATTATTTTCGAGTCGTCTTACGGATGATTTAATATTTTTGCAGTAGAATTTTGACTTGAGAATCATACATGAAGAAGCAAGTCCGAAGATGATGATTGAAATAAAATAAGTGATGTCAGATAATTCGAAACTTCCTTTCTGGATAAAACTGAAGTGTGGGAAAAGGCTTAGCTCTGAGAGCATATCTGTCATCCATACCGGAGCCCAGGAAGTGAAGAGGTTGTTCAGTGACGGGTGACCGATCAAAAGAAGGAAAACGCAGATTACCAGGTTTAATATGAATGCGATAATTTGATTCTTACACAGTGTAGAAGTGATAGACCCTATAGCTACATAACACCCCGATAAAAGTATGCTTGCGATATATCCTGCGAATATAAGATTATTGTCAGGATTCCCAAGATAGTTAACAGTAATTATCAGAGGGAATGTGAGGATAAGCGAGACGATTATTATCCCCCATGTGGCGATGAATTTTCCTATAACTGCCTGAGTAATTGAAATAGGCATAGTAAGAAGTAGTTCGATTGAGCCTGATTTCTGTTCCTCAGACCACATTCTCATTGAAAGCGGCGGAATAAGAACCAGAAAGAGCCATGGGAAAAAGCTGAATAAACTATATGACAGCGATGCCTGATTGTTTCCCAGGAAGTTACCGAAAGGGTCAGATCCGAATGTAGTTAAACCTGACAAGAGCAGAAAAATAATGATGAAAATATAGGCTAAAGGAGATATAAAATATGAGACTAACTCCTTTCTTGCTATGGAGATAATTGCAGGGGTCGAGGTCTTAATACTATTTAGCAATCTCTTTATCATTGTAGTGTAAGTTTCCTGAATGTTTCGGCCAAACTACCGCCGTTTTTTAAGCAAAGTTCTTTTGTTGTTCCTTCAGCAACTATTTTTCCATTGGCGATGATGATAATTCTCGAGCAGCATATTTGGGCTTCTTCCAGGACATGAGTCGAAAGCAGTATCGCTTTAGTTTTGCTCATCTCTCTTATCAGGTTATGAATGTGAGACTTTTGATTGGGATCCAACCCATCAGTTGGCTCATCGAGTATGAGATAAGGCGGATCATGAATAAGCGCCTGCGCCAGACCTGTCCTCCTAGTGTATCCTTTTGATAAAGTGTCAATTGACTGATGAGCTACTCTTTCAAGTCCGCAGATGCTGATCACTTTCTCGATGGAAGGTTTCAACTTATTTTTTTCTATCCGTCTTATGGATGCGCAGAACTTAAGAAATTCCATTACAGTCATGTCTTTGTATAATGGACTATTCTCAGGGAGATAGCCAATAAGCAGCTTTGATGCGATGGGATTTTCTTCTGCGTCAAAATCTCCAATGTGAATCGAACCTGATGTGGGTGCTAAATAGGAAGTAAGCATCTTCATCGTAGTGCTTTTGCCGGCTCCGTTCGGGCCGAGAAAACCGACGACTTCACCGATTTTTACATTAAATGATATGGAATCTACTGCTGTAAAAAATCCAAATGTCTTAGTTAAATTATCCGCTTTAATCATAGTGTAGGTATTATTCAGCGATGGAGCCGCCCCATTTGGTTAAGCGGGATTTGATGAACTCGACTATTTTGTTATGAGTCTCCTTGCCATTCCCATCCACAGACATAGGTTCTCCGAATTCAATATAGACATCTTTATCTCTGCTGACTCTTCCAAAATCTTTTATTTTTTTACCGTTGCCCCAGAAATCAGTTTTGACCGCTATGGGAATGACCATCACATCAGCTTTTTTTGCAAGTTTTACTCCGACACTGTTAAACTCTTTTGGTTTGAACTGCACACTTCTTGTGTGTTGAGGGAAAACAATTATCGAACGGCCTGACTTAAGTTTTTCTACGCCCTCTTCAAGGATAACTCTTAAATCATCCATGGGGTTATGCCTGCCTACAACTATAGGAAGCGTCCCTCTCATTATCGGGCCGAAATAGAAAGATTCTACTAATTCTTTTTTGACTACAAAACTTGATGGTTTTCTTGGGCAGATCAGACCTGGTAGCAGAAAAGTCTCCAGCGTACTCATATGGTTGCCGACGAATACTACGGGATTTTGAACTTTGTCAATATTGGATAAACCGCTAACATGGATTTTACCTCCGCATCCTTCAACGGACCTTAAAGCGTAGTATGACGATTCACACCAGTCTTCTATGGAGTAACGGCCTTTCTTGCGAATTACATAGTTTGAGCTAGCTATAAGCCTTATCATTCTATAGAAGAAGAAAAACCTCGAATTCAACAAAAGGTAATCTCCCAATATTTTTTTTCTATCAGGCGGTGTGTCGTAACAATCTCCCCTGAAATCATAATTCATTATCATACGAAAACTCTTTAATGGCATTTAAAGTTTTGTTATAAACTCATTAATAGCTTTAGAATATCTTTTATTATTTTTCCGTCAAGATTCTAATCTATAATAAGCAATTAAGCGTGGCTATCAAGTTCTATTTGCGCTAAACTTCCTCTTAATCATAAATAACATATAGGTTTTAACTGATGTTTGGTTTTCAAAAAAGCAAAAAAGAATTTAGTTTTGCTGAGATAAAGAAGGGCAATCTTTCCTGCGAAAAATGCAATAAATCATTTTCCATAAAGAACATGCCGCCTTTTACTCTTGCAAAATGCCCTCACTGCTCTGAATATAACTTTATTCCTTGCACCATAAGAAATTACTGCATTTTTAAACCGCTAGGCGGCGGCGGAAGCGGGAGCGTTTATAAGGCTTATGACATTGAGTTGTCAAGATATGTGGCTATAAAAACTCTTTGTGCCTCCTCTATTTCCGGCTCTGCAGAAACTGCTCTTGGTGTGTTTCTAAAGGAGTATGCCATAGGAAAGAAGATGCACGAACATCAGAATATCTGCAAAACTTACGATATGTTTGAATGGAATGCCGGATATTACATGGTTCTTGAATTCGTGGACGGTTTCCGACTCGATAAACTTGTTCAACCGGAGCATCTTCCATCTCCAAAAGATGTGATATTCTGGGCAAAACAAATTCTCTCTGCTCTTCAGCATCTCTATAATTTGGGATATCTTTACAGAGACATAAAACCGCAAAATATAATAATAGCAAGTGTCGGCAACTTGCTCAAAATAATAGATTTTGGATTGTCGTGCAAGGTTGACGAAGCAAATGAGAAACGAAATGTGATAGAAGGCTCTCCAGAATTTAATATTGCTCCTGAGCGTGTTACTTTTAGCGGCGAAGACATGAGAAGCGAGATTTACGGTCTGGGTATGCTTATGTATTATTGTTTAACGGGAAATACTTTCTACAAAGCAAATACTGTAAAAGAGCTAATAAGCCTACATCATGCTCCTTTTAGAGTTTCAGATCTGTCTAAGAAATTGACCAATGTGCCGACCGATTTAGCTATCGCTGTAGGTAAAATGATTAAAAAAGAGCCTGAACTCAGGTATCAATCATACAAAGAAGCTTATATTGCGCTGGAATCAATAGCTATCTAAGAAAGGACTATTTTGCATTGAGTAATATTATATATCTAGTTGATGCCTATGCTCATATTTATAGGGGGTATCATGCCATACAGTCGTTAAAAACAAAGGATGGCAAACCCTCTAATGCTGTTTTTGCTTTGTGCAAATTCCTGCTTTCTATCAGGAAGGATTTTAAACCTGAAACTGGCGCATTTGTATTTGATAAAGGCGCTCCTGCCGACAGACTAAAAATTCACCCCTCATACAAGGCCAACAGACCGGGAATGCCCGATGACATGAGATGCCAGATAGAAACGATAAAAGAATTGATAGCCGGCTTCGGCTGGACGATAATAGAAAAAGATGGATATGAGGCAGATGATCTGATAGCCACCATCGCAACATCCATGAGCACCAGGAGCGTAAGGATACTTACAAATGACAAGGATATTTCGCAGGTTGTCGATGACAGGATTACTATTCTTGCCGTGAACTCTTTCACAAAGGAAGTCGAGGAACGCAATATCGAGAATGTCATAAAGAAATACGGAGTAAAACCTGACCAGATTGTTGACTATCTTTCTATGATAGGAGACTCATCAGACAATATTCCGGGTTTGCCTGGGGTCGGTCCCAAGACAGCCGCAAAACTTCTCGAGGAATTTGGAAATATTGAAAATATATATTCATCTCTGGATAAACTTAAAACAGAAAAACTCAGGTCTTTATTTGCCGACAATAGAGAAATACTCAGGCGTAATGTAAGTTTAATTACATTGGACAGGAATATTCCTATTGATGGAATTAAAACTGCCAGTGATTTAAACCTCAAGGCTCCGAATTGCAAAATTCTGGAAAAAATTGCAGCAGAGTACGAACTTCGTTCTTTGCACTCCGTGCTTGAGGAACTTGGAGATAGAGCGCCGATACAGGAAAGTCTTTTTGACTTTTAGTTTACATAAGAATTACACAGGTACTTAAATGAAAAATTTGGAATTTTATAATACTGTTAAAAAGATACTGCTCAAGGATAGCCGTTATGCTCCTGATGCTTACGAGTTCATTAATGATGCTGTAATCTTTACAGTTAAGCTTTTCGAACAACAGGAGAAAGGAAAGTCCAGGCATGTGACAGGAGTAGAACTTCTTATAGGAGTAAAGGAATTTGCTATTAAGAAGTTCGGCCCGATGGCCTATGAGATTTTTCAGGAATTGGGAATCAGAGATGGCATGAGTGTAGGCAATATAGTTTTTAATATGCTTGACTATGGTTTGCTTTCGAAAACAGAGAAAGATTCTCTCGAAGACTTCAGGGTCGATTTTAACTTCGAGGAAGAACTTAAAAAGCCTTTTATGCCAAGACAGTTAAAGCGAAATAAATCCCTACCAAAGATAGCGTAGTTTTGTATCATGGGCATTTTACCCATGTAGAATTGGAGTTTTTTATGAAAAGAGTCTATATAAAAGATGTCTTTAATAAATGTGAAATAGGTAAAGTTGTTACTGTCGCAGGCTTCGTCAGAACAAGAAGAGATTCCAAAGGCGGTTTTTCATTTATAGAGCTCAATGATGGTTCCTGCTTCAGGAATCTGCAGATTCTCGCCGAAACATCTCTTGATAACTACTCCTCAGAAATTGTAAAACTCTTCCCTGGAAGTTCAGTAGTTATAAATGGTACTATCGTTAAATCCCCTGGCGCTGAACAAGTAGTGGAGCTGAAAGCTCAGACTATAAGAGTAACAGGTTTTTGCAATCCTGAAGAGTATCCTCTGCAAAAGCAGAAAATATCATTTGAAAGACTTCGGGAAGTTGCCCATTTGAGGCCAAGAACAAATAGTTTTGGAGCTATTGCCAGACTTAGAAATCACCTTTCGTTTGCCACTCATAATTTCTTTCAGGAAAGAGGATTTCTCTATGTGCATTCGCCGATAATTACCTGTAGCGACTGCGAAGGGGCAGGGGAGATGTTTCAAGTGACCACTTTGGATGTAAACGCTCCACCCAGAGATGATTCAGGCAGGATTGATTATGCTCAGGATTTCTTCGGGAAAAAGGCGAGTTTGACCGTGAGCGGACAACTTGAAGGAGAAACTTATGCGTGTGCATTGGGCAATATTTACACCTTCGGTCCGACTTTCAGGGCAGAGAATTCAAACACAAGACGGCATCTTGCCGAGTTCTGGATGATTGAACCTGAGATGGCCTTTGCGGACATCAATGATGATGCGGATTTGGCGGAAGATTACATCCGTTACCTGATGAGATCTGTCCTTATGAATTGTGATGAAGATTTAAAATTCTTTGATGACAGGATCAGTAAAGGTCTTATTGACAATTTGTCAAAGATCGAAGGGAGTTCCTTTAAAAGAATAGATTATACTGAGGCGATAAATATTCTTGAGAAATCAGGAGAGAAATTTGAGTTTTCAATTAAATGGGGCGTAGATATGCAGTCAGAACACGAACGCTACCTTACAGAAATTCACTTCAAAGCTCCGGTAATTGTTATGAATTACCCAAAGGAAATAAAATCTTTCTATATGCGGGAAAATGATGATGGAAAGACTGTCGCGGCTATGGATGTTCTTGTCCCAGGCGTCGGTGAAATTATCGGCGGCAGTCAGAGAGAGGAAAGGTATGAACGGATTTTTGAAAGGATTAAAAGCATGGGACAAGACCCGAAAGACTATTGGTGGTACCTTGACTTGCGTAAATTTGGTTCTGTTCCTCATGCAGGGTTTGGTCTGGGTTTCGAAAGAATGGTGCAGTTCTGCAGCGGTATGAATAACATTCGTGATGTGATTCCATATCCCCGAACGCCTAATAATGCTGATTTTTAAATTAACCTCTTTACTTTCATACTCAATTACCCTTAAATTGGATTCGCAAAAGTAAATATTAATTAGCTGTTTTAGTTATGAAAAGAATTAAGGTAATAGCCGTTGATGACGAAATAATAATCTTGAGCATTGTCAAAATGCTTCTTGAGCAGGATGATTTCGATGTGACTACCTGTACATCAGGCAAAGAGTGTCTGGAACTCCTGGAAAAGAATGAATATGATCTGGCTTTATTGGACATAATTATGCCTGAAATGAATGGGCATGAGCTCTGCAAAAAAATTCTTCAGAAATACAAAGATCTGATGGTTATATTTCTGACCGGAGCAACTGGTGACGATATCCTGCAGAAATCTTATGCCGTTGGCGGTTTTGATTATATATCAAAACCCGTGCATAAATTTGAGGTTATATCCAGGATAAATAATGCGATGCGCGTCAAGAGGGCAGAGCTTCAGCTCAAGAGCACCCTTGAAATTCTCGAGGAGAAAAACGAAATTCTCAAAAAACAAGTCATTCTTGATGGTTTGACTCAGCTTTATAATCACAAGTACATTGTTGAACAGTTTAGCAAAAGATTTGATGAGGCAATCCGATACGGTCAGCAATTAAGCATCATAATGTTCGATATAGATCACTTCAAAGATGTGAATGACACTCATGGACATCTATTTGGAGACACAGTGCTTCTTAAACTTTCTGACTGCTTTAAGTCCAACTTGAGAAAAGTGGATTTTGTTGGCAGATATGGCGGGGAAGAATTCCTTCTTATATTGCCCAATACCCCGTTAGAAAATGGAGCATATGTCGCGGATTTCCTTAGGAAGAAAATCAATGAAATATCTTTTACTGAAAAACCAGGCTTTAGGTTTACTATAAGTGGCGGGGTCAGTGGAATTGAGGGTAAAAAGGATTTTATAGAAATGCTAACAAGCTCAGACAAACTTCTTTATAAGGCAAAAGAAAATGGCAGAAATAGAATCGAATTCTAAAGATATAAAAAACTACGAGTTAGAGACTATTATTTCCCACTATGGCGAAGATAGGGAACAATATATGGGGGCAGTAGTTCCTCCTATATTCCAGAATTCGCTTTTTACCTTTGAGACATGGGATGATATCAGCGCGGCATTCGATGATCCTGTCAATAACTGCATCTATACCCGCGGCCGTAATCCATCAGTCGCTTTGCTTGAAGAAAAAATTGCCAAAATAGTTGGTGGCGAAAAGGCCAAGATGTTCAGTTCAGGGATGGGAGCAATTTCTTCTGCGATACTGCATTTCGTCAAAGGCGGCGACCATATTATTACGCTCAAGAATATCTACGGTCCGGCAAGCAACTTCATGAATAAGTATCTGCGCGCCAAGATGAATATTGATGTGACATTCCTGTCAGGAACGGATACCCAAGAATTCAAATCTTCAATCAGGCCTAATACAAAGCTTATCTATCTTGAAAGTCCAGCGACTGCCGTTTTCTCCCTTCAGGACATCAGAGCAATTGCCGATATTGCAAAAGAACACAATATAAAGACCATAATAGACAATACCTGGGCGACTCCTATATTTCAGAAACCTATTGAGATGGGCATAGACCTTGAAGTTCACTCATGTTCAAAATACATCGGCGGACACAGCGATGTCGTAGCAGGAGTAGTCATCGGAAAAACAAAAGATATAGATGAAATTTTTCTCAACGAACACGCCTTCTTGGGAGCTAAACTTTCTCCGTTTGAAGCATGGCTTCTTATGCGGAGCCTGAGAACTTTGCCTGTTCGTATGCTCAGACACCAGGAAAATTCTCTGCGCGTAGCCGAATACCTTGAAAGTCATCCGAAAATTAAACAGGTTTATCATCCGGGATTAAAGAGCTTTCCTCAATATGAACTCGGGAAGAAACAGATGACAGGCTACACAGGACTGATGAGTTTTGTAATTGACTGCGAAGAGCTTGATAAGATTAAAGCTTTTGTGAATAACCTCAAATTATTTAAAATAGGCGTAAGTTGGGGTGGTCATGAAAGTCTGGTTTTTGCTCCTGCTATCGGCTACCTCAAGGAACTTCCACCCGAGCAGTTCAAAGCCATGGGTATTTCTCTTGGCACTATTCGTATTTCAGTCGGTCTTGAACACAAGGAAGACCTTGTTCGCGATCTGGAAGAATCATTGTCCCTGGTTTAGGCTTTCCGATTTCATAACATCGAAGAATATTTTAAGGAGTAACTTTCATGAAGTTAGTGATTGCTATTGGTATTCTTGTAACTTTATTCTTAAGCATAAATTGCTTAGCATCTGATGCTGATTATAAATCCGTTTCCAGCGGCGTTAAGTATCAATATATCGGAGAATACAGTACAGAAAGGCTGGATAAAATTTTAACAACTGAACTAACTGAGTTCACTAGTTTTTCAGTTACTTATCCGCCTGCTGAAAACGCCGTAAAGTTATATAAAGTCATCTACAATACAGTCATTCCAGAACAGAATAACCGTCCTGTAACTGTTTCGGGTTTGATTGCTCTCCCTGAAGTTAAATCCAAAACTTTACCTCTTGTCTCTTATCAGCATGGGACCATTTTTACTAAAACCGAAGTTCCATCGTCTCCTGATAATTCAATAGAAACGCGTATTATGCTCGCAGCTTTTGCCGGTCATGGATATATCGTGATTGCCTCTGATTACATAGGAGTCGGAGAGTCTAATGAACCAAACAGCTGGATGGTCAAAGAAAGCACTGCCCAGGCATGCTTTGATATGCTTCAAGTAACTCAGGTCGTATGCGCAGATCTGGGTGTCACGCCAGGAGATTTATTTCTGAGTGGCTGGTCTCAGGGTTCTTTCAGTACATTAGCATTCCTGAATCGCATCGAAACAATAGGTCTGGGGGTAAAAGCCGCCGCAATGGCCAGTTCTCCAAATGATATCTACCTGGCATTTAATCGCTGGATACATGTTTCCTCTGATTTGGATGTTCAATGGCTTGTAGGCACGGCGGCTATGCTCGTTTTTGCGTATGAAAATTATTACAATATCCCAGGTTTAAGCATTACTGCAATAAAACCTGAATATTTGAAAACAGCCAAGGATTTTTATGACTTTAAGATTGCATGGGAAGAAGCCGCAAAAAAACTGCCGCAAAAATCAAAAGACCTTTTCCAGGAAAATTTTATCAATGAAAGTTCATTTGTAACAAATCCGTTTTATAAACAACTGCAGCTGAATAATTCATACAACTGGAGATTCAAGACACCAACCCGTTTCTATTACGGTCTGATTGATGAAGTGGTTACTCCTTATATGGTGCATCTGCCCGTCGAGTATCAGAAAACTTTAGGAGCAGAAACTCCTAATGCTGTTTATGCAGGAGACAAAGCAAACCACAGGGGAACTTTCCTTTACGGAGTCAAAGACCAGATGGCTTGGTTTGACAGTTTGAGAAATAATTAAACTTTGGATTATCATGATAGATATCAATAAGTATTTTGAGAGGATCAATTACAAAGATAAAGCTGATATTTCCTATGAGACACTCAGAGAAATCCACAGAGCTCAGGTGTTTTCAGTGCCTTTTGAGAATCTTGAAATCCATGACACATCAAGCGACCCTGAAAATTTGAGAAGACTCGACGAGCAAACTCTTGTTAATAAAATAATAGGACAAAAACGGGGCGGAGCTTGCATGGAAATGAACGAATTGTTTGCTCTTGTCCTGATACAGCTGGGATTCAATGTAAGAAGGCTAATTGCCAGCGTTACGCCTTCAAGAAGAAGAACCCACAAATGCCTTCTAATTACTATTGGCAATGACAAATTTCTTGCTGATACGGGTTTTGGCGGCAACGGCATCATTGAACCTCTGCCTCTTATAACCGATACTCCGTTAAAACAGTTCTCTGAGACATTTAAACTTACGCTTGAGCATCCGAGGTCTGATGAGATAGAAGAGTATGTCCTCTATTCACTTATCAAAGAGGAATGGGTAAATTTATATTCTTTCCCTTGTTCAGTTCATCTGCCGGAGGAATATGAACCATTGAATTATTTCAATTCTCATTCAAAAAAGTCTTTCTTTGTCCAGAACAGGATAGTTACAAAACCAACGCCCGAAGGAAGAATTATTCTTCACAACTACAACTTAAAGATACGCCATGACGGCCATCAGGAAACAATTACCGTTAAAGAAGAAGAGTATTTAAGCATACTGGATAAATACTTCTCTCTGAAACTCCCGACATCCACAATCTTTAAACCGATACCAACCAAAGAAAATAATGCATAGTACAAACCACCATCCAATCAAAAGATTTGAGAGCGATGTGCTTGTTATCGGCGGAGGCATGGCGGGATTTTTTGCCGCTATTCGTGCGGTTGAAAAAGGGCAAAAGGTTGTAATGGTGGATAAAGGCACTGTGGGCCGCTCCGGTTTCACTCCATGGGCAAACACTTTCAGCATCTTTGATGAATCACTAGGGGACAAGTCAGAAGACTGGATAAAGGGTGTTCAGGCAAAAGGCGAATACCTGGTTAATCTGGACTACTTTAACATGCAAATAGAGGATTCTCTTGCCCGTTATAAGGAACTTTTGAAATGGGGAATTGTAGATGAGCGTCCAGAATGGGATAAGGACAGCTCAATATCAGCTCGCAAATATCTTTCAGGGCATGACCGCCGCATTTTGATGCCTAAAGTTTTAAAGGAAGCCGGAGTCACGATGGTTCAGCGCGTAATGATAACCGACCTCCTGAAAAGTTCTGACTGTGTCGTAGGCGCAATTGGTTTTCAGATCGAAAGCAATGAAACAATGGTTTTTCGAGCAAAAGCAACTGTCCTTTGCGCTGGCGCGGGTGGGTACAAGGCACCTGGCTATCCGATACATTGTTCCACCTTCGATGGTGATGCAATGGCTTATCGTGCAGGAGCAAGCATTGCTGGCAAGGATTTTATGGATTTTCATTTTACCGGGGATATTCATCCATGGGATGTATTTGGAATGGAGGAGGAAGTCTTTGTAAATCGCATTTATCCGACAAAAGGTCCCACAGATGAAGGACCTTGTATAAGTATAGATCCAGCATTCAACATCCATAAAGATGCGCCGCCATTGACCGAATTCATGCCTGAAGAAGCTCCACTGCCAGAAACAACCGATCCTCGTAATAAGGGGAAAAGTCTGATGCCCAAAATGCCCAAAGGCAATATCATTATGGGAGCGGCAACGGGATTAGGTGTCCACAAATCTGAAGGTGTTTGGCCTGTAAATAAGGAGTGTTTTTCTGGAGTTCCAGGGTTGTACGCAGCAGGTGACGCATTGGCATCCATGATTTGTGGCGCTTCTTATCCGACCACCGGCATGGGTTTGGCCGGCTCAGCCGTTCAGGGTTACCGTGCCGGGGATGCTGCCGCAACATTTGCTCTACAATGTGACAAACCCACTGTTGCAACCGATATAATTGACTCAATCTCAGAGAGCATATTTGCCCCTTTAAATGCTTCTAAAGGTTTTAATCCTAGATGGGTTAGCCAGGTGTTACTGAATACTATGGCGCCATATTACATTTTATTGGTTATGGAAAAAAGTCGTTTGGAGAGCGCATTGACGCAGATTGAGTTTATGCAGGAACACATTGTCCCAAGGATGAGGGCGAAGGACCATCACGAACTGCGCCTGGTTCATGAGACTGGCAACATGGTTTTGAATGCCGAGATGAAGTTGCGCGCCTGCCTGATGCGAACAGAAAGCAGAGGCAATCACTACCGTCAGGATTTTCCTGCGCGAAATGATAAAGAGTGGCTTGCATGGGTTTTAATAAACAGAGGCAGTGACGGCAAAATGAAGTTGAAGAAAGAATCAGTGCCTGACGCATGGAAGGGGAACTTGAGTCAGCCTTACAATGAACGCTACCCACGGCGCTTTCCAAGTGAATTGGAATTTCTCGGTATCAAAGAAAAAAGCGGAGGCAAATAGTATGGCGGTGGAATTGTGTAAAATTGAACTCTGTAACGGTTGCGGAACTTGCGTTATTAGTTGTCCATGCGATGTCTTTAGAGTTGATAAAGAGAAGAAGAAAACAACAATTGCTTATCCAGAAGAATGCCAGGTCTGCAGTATGTGCACAATTTACTGCCCAATGGGTGTCCTGGCTGTTACACCCGAAAAAGTTACCAAGCCGATTACGGCATATATGTAAGTTTTTATTGTTAAAACCTTACAGCGTTTCTTTTTTCGTACTGAATATATTCGTATCAACTATACTTCTTATACGAATATCTCTCTGGGGATATGGTATTTCTATATTAGCTTCTTTGAGATGTGAGTAAATTTTCTTTCTTATTTCTGAAGCTACATGCACCTTGAGCGCCCTTTTGGTAAAGGCTTTTAGTTCATAGTTAATTGCGCTGTCGGCAAAATCTGTTACATCGACAGTCGGATGAGGTTTGGCAAATACATTTTCAGTCGAAGTAGCTGCTTTTATAAGAATCGCTATTACTGCATTGGGTTCTGCGTCGTAGGAAATTCCTATTCTTATTGTTATGCATGTTGTAGCGCTGATGGTTTCATTAACTACAGTGTTATTAACAAGTTCAGAATTCGGAACAATGAGAGTTACTCTTGAAAAGGTGACAAGTTCCGTCGAACGAATCCTTATTTTTTTAACTTCGGCTACTTCTTTATTGTATAGGAGAAGGTCGCCTACTTTAATGGGCCGTTCTATCAGGAGAACGAAACCCGAGAAGAAGTTTTTGAAGAATTCCTGAAGCGCAAAACCTATACCTACAGACAAGCCGCTTATTATGAAGGTCAACGCGGTCATATTGATTCCAAGCGCATAAACAAATATTACGACAGAGAAAACCACCCCCATATACCCGATGGTCGTAATGACTGCCTTCTGCGTCCCGTTGTCCATGCTCGTGTATGGTAGCACTTTGCTTTCTGCCAGGCTCTGAATGCCTTTAAAGATGTAGTAAACTACTATGCTAAGGGCTATTGCTCTTAGAAGGTATGATAGAGGGAATGTGTTTTGGTTTCCGAGCGGTATTCCCTTGAAGAATGCCGTACTTGCCCAGTCGCTTACCACATCAGGAGGCACTCCCCATATCAGCAGGAAGAGAATCGCTGTAATGATGGAGAATACCGCGAGTATCAGGAAGTTTAGCCAATATGTAAAGATAGGTGTTTTGTGATCTATGTGAGAAAATTTCTCTTCGTCTTCGCCGGTTTCTGCTGACGCCCTGTAGAGAAATTCTACAATGTTCCTGCTTAGTATAGGGTGTATGTCTCTAAGGATACTGTAGGCGACCCAGAAGAAGAATATAATAAGGAAACACTGAGTTAAATTAAGGATGAGGCCTATAAATAAATTGGAAGCTCCAATGAAAACCAAGGCAGGCATGATTAGCGCGCCAAGAATTAGCAGATTGATTATCCAGGTATAAAACTTTGAATATTCTGTCGTTGATCCAGCGCTACTTAGGTAGTGTTTTATTTTTGGCGAAAGGATGAAGATATTATAGGAAATTGTCAACCCCATTATGAGATTCAAGAGAGCGGTTCCGTTAAGTGAGAAAATAGGGTTGATGTTTATGGAAATATCCATAATATCAATGTCATTGATTGTAAAAAGGATAGCAACTTGATAGACCATCACTAACCATCTTCTTCTAAATTTCTTTGAGTCAGTAAATACCTCTGGCAGGAACCCAAGGCGCTTGTCGAAAAACATATTTACGATAGTATGGAGCGAGAAAATGTATATAATCGATGTTGTTAGATTCCATATAAGCAGAACCCACTTGTTGGTTGATTCATATCCGTAGTTCATATAGAATGAGTGTTCAAGAAGCAGTAGAAGAAGAGAGGGAAGAACAGCATTCCTGAGGAAAAGTAGAAGAGTTATAAATCCTCTGGTATGGAAAACATCACGGTATCTGGTTATCTCCAGATGCCCGTATTTGATTGGCTGTCCGAAGACTGTTTTTTTAAATTTAGGTGATAGCCTGATAGTTATAAATGAAATTAGGAAAATGAATGTTATTACAAAGATGAAAGTCGCCTTCCATCCTTCCATAATTATAGATTGAATGAACGGGGTAAATTCCTTTGCCATTGCGCCAAGGTAATCAAGGATATCTTTCTTTCCTGCGCCCCATGCTTCGACGCGGTAAAACGGATGATTGTAAATAAAGAGATCTTTGCTTCGGATTTTGATTTGCTTGTCAGATATCAGATTGAGCATATTTGAGACATGTCCTTCAAAGAGCCTCACCTGGATTAGGATATTGCTGTATTGGTCTATTTCGCTGTAAATCTGAGTGATATTACCGTAGAGTTCATTAGCTGTGTCAGTTTTGAGGTTCTTATCATTTAATCCCAGAGCAGACAAATCAGCTATGATGTCTTTGTCGTTGTGCAGTTCTTCTTTGAAATAAGAAGATTCCTGGATCATAACTGAGTCAATTTCTTTTAATTTATGCCTGTAAATAGCAAGTTGGTTATCTGTTATCAAATCATCGTTTATATGGCTTTTGATCTCATTTAATACCTGCCTGGAATCCTCAAGTTGTTTTCTTATTCCTTCAATTCTGGGAGTGTCGCTAGCCAATATAGAAAACTGAGCAGAAGGGCATAAAGATGTGATAAATATAAATGCTAAAATGACGAAGAGTTTTTGAATATTCATGCTATAAAACTTCTTAAGTTGTAGTTTGGTTGAATTACTTTCTTTATTAAAAATGAATGGCTTTGCACTGGAATTCAAACTAACTTCAAAATTTAGATTCTTTCAAAGTCTATATATCCTCTGTAAGGATCCAGATATACTAGTTTGACTTGAACTTTCTGACCGACAAACAAGTCTTCATTGCGGCTTATCACTCTGCCTTCGACCGGCGGGTCGATGATTCTGGCGTAGTAGCCTTTTCTGGAAGCCCCGGTAACGATTCCTTCAAAGATTTTGCCGATTTTGTCTTCAAGAAGAGCGGCGGCGGCGGCTTTGCGCATGAATCGTTCCACTTTCTTGGCGGCTTTCTCTCTTGCTGTGCAATTCGTAGAGTGATCTACGAGTTCTTCTTTTGTGTAAGGACTTTTCTTTGAACTCAGAACTGATTTGACTATCCTCTGTATAATGACATCTACGAAACGCCTGTTTGGCGCTGTAGCATGAGTGTAATCCGTTACTGCAAGCCCGAAATGACCATAAGGTTTTTTATCTGGTTCGAGCATCACATATTCGCCTGAACCGAGCAATTTAACAATGGTCAATGACAGATCAGTGAAGCGCTCTGGATTTGCCTTTTTTTGTCGCAGTAGAAATTGTTGAAGGGCTTTTGCCTCGGGTTTATTCGGGAGCATCTCATTGTGTTCGAAAGCAATTTGCCTTATTCTGTCCCATTCTTTGGGTTCGCGTACTATTCTTTGAATCATCGGAGTATTGGCATTTTCAAGGAAATTAACCATTGTTCTGTTTGCCGCGACCATGAAGTTTTCAATCAGGTTCCTGGCTTTGTTATGATGGATAGGTTCAAGTCCAATAACCTTGTTATTCTGAATAATCGGCGAAGCTTCGAGAGTATTCAACTCAAGCGAACCATGCTCCATCCTGAAGTGTATGAGGCGGTCTGCGGCTTCATCCTGAAGCCTTATTTGTTCTTCGAGTTCAGGGATTCTCCTTACTGATTCAGGTATGATTGTTTTTCCTTCAAGATAGTTTCCGATATCTCCATAGTTTAATTTTGCCTTATTTCTGACAAGCGCCCTATAAACGCTTTCGGTATGGATTTTCCCATCTGGAGGAACTGAGTATTCGATAACTATTGCGATTCTGTCACTATCTTGTTTGAGAGATGTCAGGTCTGTGGAAAGCCTTACAGGAAGCATCGGAAAAACCTCAATGCCTGTGTAAATAGATGAAGTATTATTGGCTGCATGAGAGTCTATCTGCTCACCCTTCGGGACAAATGAGTCCACATCGGCAATGGCGACCATTACGCCAATGTCACCGTTGGGTCTAAGTTCGCAATATTCTAGTTGGTCGAGATCAAGCGAATCATTATTGTCTATGGATGACCATAGAAGATTGCGCATATCTTTTAGTGAAGACTGCTCTTTCTGAATATGAGCGCCTTCGTCAAGTCGCTGGACTTCCTCTATTATCTGGGGTGTGAAGTGTGGTTCAAACCCGTATTGGGCCATTGTATCTCTGGCAATAGCGTGAAGGTCAATTTCCTGGTATCTGCCCATAAATCTCCTTTAATATCTTTAAATTTTAAAAGCTATGGCGTTGATATAGTAATTTTTATATAAAAATGATATTATGATCTATGCGATTTTTAAATACTCAAAGAAAAAATGATGGAGGCGTTTTGTGTCAAATTCAGTAGAAAAAGATATGAAGAGCATGGACAGGTCGTGGATTTTTAGTTTCTTCGGAACGGCTATCGGGGCAGGGATACTATTTGTTCCATTGCAGGCTGGTATGTCGGGGTTCTATGTATGCATAATAAGTATGGCTGTAGCTTTCAGCGTTACTTATTTTGCTCAGAAATACTTTGCAGTGGTTATTGCTGAATCACAAAAAGCCGACAGCTACAATGCCGTTATTACCGAATTCCTTGGTAAAGGCTTTTCGATATTCATCTCAATCCTCTTTGCTGTTCAACTCTTTGCATCAATACTGGTTTACTCTATAGGACTCAATACCGATATTGGGGCATTCCTCCAGACATATAAGATTACTACAGTGAATGTATCCACCTTCAAAATTACGCCTCTTGTTGTCCTTGTCATTTTGACTCTGCCGATGCTTTTTAGCGAAAGATTCCTGATTAAATTCCTCGACAAGATTTCAGTGATCCTGATTGTCTTTATCGCGCTTTTTATCGTGCTTTTTATACCGTTCTGGCATTTCGATTTCTTCTTTAATTTCAATCCCGATATGAAGACCAATATCAAGATGTTGCTCATGTCCATACCTCTCTATATGGGAGCGATAAACTTCTATGCGGCTCTTTCTCCGATGATAATGTTCTACAGAAAGACATATCCTCAGTTGTCGCACGATGACTGCGTTAATAAGTCATTTGAACTCAATAGAAAATCAATCTATCTTCTTTCATTCTTTACAGCGTTTTTTGTTCTTTCCTCGGCAATGACTCTGACCCCCGAAACCTTAAAACAAGCGCTTGCAAGTAATATATCAATTCTGGCGGTAGTCGGGCTTGACCAGCATGCAGTTGCGATCCTGGAAGTAATAAAGTTTCTAGGATATTTTGTAATCTTCTTTGCCCTCAGCACATCATTCTACGGTCTGATGCTTGCCCAGATTGAAATAGTCTCAGCATTATTCCCTAAATCATGGAATGAACAAGTAAAGAGAAAATTTTCAATTATTTTGATGATGTTACTCTTCTGGTTCCTGACTACTTTCAATATAAACATCCTGAAAATTCTCGGACTTTTTACCAATCCAAGCACAGGATTAACTCTCTTTATAATTCCCACTGTAATTGTGCTTATTAATCAGAGGTTCAAGAAGTATCGTTCGATTACGACATGGATTATTCTGGCTATCGGAATATTTATGCTGTTCTCATATTTTGTCGGATTAATTATGTAAGGAGAAATAAAAATGAAAAATAAGCTCAAAATTCTGAGTTTGACAATTATGGCAATTTCGATGGGAGCTTGTTCCACGCAAAAATCTGATTCTTATTCAGAAAAGACTATAAAAGTGATGTCATTCAATATCCGTAACTCCGATGCTGATGACGAAATCAATAACTGGAATCAAGGAAGAAAGGAGAGGGCGATTGCTCTGATTAATGCTTACAAACCCGACATATTTGGAGTTCAGGAGGCAAAGGCAGGGACTCATGGCGACCAGATTTCAGATTTAAAAGCTCTCCCAAATTATACATGGTATGGAGTTGGCAGAAATGATGGCAGGGAAGCAGGTGAATTCGAAGGCATTCTTTATCTGGAAAAACGCTTTTCTCTAGTCAAATCAGGTGAGTTCTGGTTAAGTCCTACTCCCGACAAACCCGGCACTACCTTCTCGACATCAGATATGAATCCATCATGGGACATAGGTAACCCAAGAATGGCAACATGGCTTATCCTTCATGACAAGCTCAATAATATTGATCTGCTTGTCGTAAATCAGCACTGGGCTGTTACTTCTGCGACTCAGAAAAACTCGGCTATTTTGCTAAGGTCAATGATAGAAAAACTAGATACTAATACAGATAAAATGCCTGTTATTGTGATGGGTGATTTTAATATGACCGATGAGAGCAAAGACAATAAATATTCGCTTAATCCACAGGATGCTTATTCTGTGATTTTAAATGGCGAATCAGTTGATTCCAAACTCAAACTCATTGATGCATATAGAAGCCTATATCCGAAAAAAGACGGAGAGATGACTTTTCACGGTTTTCATGGCGGCACAAGTTACTATGATACCAAAACAGATCCGTCCGACATAGCTTACAATAATCGTATAGACTTCATATTTACCTCGCCTGATCTTAAGTGCATCAGCGCCGAAATTATAAGGAAGCGTTTCTCAGATAAACAGGGCGAATGGCCATCCGATCACTACCCGGTACTGACGACATTCACTCTTGAATAAAATAGATATTGGAGGGGCGATGTCCACATCGGCCATATTAGGCCTCAGGGACTGACTCTATTCAAAAGAAACTAAATTATAGAAAAAAGGATTGTGTCTCTACAGATATTGCCTATAATCGCTTACATACATAACTATTAAAACTCAACACAAGGGAAATCTTAAAATGAAAAAAACGATCGCATTACTGTTTATCGGGATCTCTATGCTGTTGCTTGGAGCCTGTGCAAAAGATGCAACGCGCCCTTATAACCCTTTATCTACAGCCAATACTCCGACGGCTGGACAATCACAGGATTCAGGTCTTGTCGGCTACTCAAACTTTGACTCAGCTGTAACAGACAAAAGCTACACTCAGGACAAAGTATCTACAGAGGTTAAACCTCTCTTGAGCTCTGGCGTAAGCAAATAAACCTAAAAAAACATTAGCGGGCAAATATGGCAAGAATTTTATTGATTGACGATGATAATGACTACAGAAATATGCTTAAGATGTGGCTTGAAAAAATAGGTCATGAAGTAGTCGAAGCCATGGATGGAGAGGAAGGCATTAAGTTATACAGCCAGGGCCATTATGACTTAATTATTACCGACCTTTATATTCCTAAAGTAGATGGGATTCATACTATTCACAGATTTAAAACTGAGTTCAATTCTCCTAAGATAATAGCCATAACGGGAGCCTCTTCAGACGGGCGCATAGATTATCTTCTGGATTTGGCAAAGGAAAAGGGCGCAAGCGAAGTCTATAAAAAGAAGAACCACATTAACGAACTTTTGATCAAGGTCAAGAATTTGCTTTAAAAGCTGGAAGCGGTTTCTGAGAAACACGCCAGGCCATGCTTTCACTTTTTACTTAACTCGGCGTCCCGTCTTTGGTGTCGAATTTCTCTGAGCCCGTAATGGAGCTTAGAATTTCACTGCTTACAGGTGGACAACCCTGGATATATTTTCCGCAGAACTTGTGTTTTGCCGTACAATTCCCAATACATAGAGTATTATCAGGCAAAGTCTCGTGACCTTTTCCTATGGCTATATTGAGTTTGCCGTCCGGGCAGTATTCCAGAATTGACTTGCCGTATTGTTTAAGGAATAGGTAGAGCGATGACTGGCAGGCGCTACAGGAATTTTTATCAAATACCTTAATGTTTGGGTATTCCAGAATCAAATCTGACGGGGGCAAGGCGAATTTAACTTTGTAATCTTGCCATTTAGATGGAGATATGGTTACATCGTCGAGTTTTAGGTTGGTTTTATTTAATTGTGCCGAGAGTCTCAGGTGAGGAACAGTTTCCGGGTCTATTCCGATTAAATGGCAAGCAGTGGCATCTGTTTTGAATGGATCAAAACCAGCCAGAACTAAATCCATTTTCCTTGGGACTCCTGCGCTCGGTCCCATTCCTTCCATACAGATTGTTCCGTCTATCAGAGAAAAGTCAGGTTTAAGAACGGTCGTCATGTCGGCAATGGCGATATCAATGGGCTTTTCACTTGACCCTTCCACTTCAGGGAGCATGTGCAATAGAACTTTGCTGCGTCTCCAGAGACAGCCTTTCATGTTTTTAATCGAGAGAGTCACGCCGGTGTGCATATGAGTTTTAATAACTGGAATTGAAACTACAAAATCAAATTCCGTAACTTCCTTGCAGAGTTTTATACTGTTCAAGACTTTAGCATTCGGAATATCTTTGATTACGGGTTTATTCACATCCATATCCAGAAGCGGGCAGTTCCTGTCGTTTGCTACTTTGGCTATGCCTGTTACTTCGAAGGCTTCCATCGTATTTACGCCCGAAATGGGGCTTTCCCCTACAGCTACAATTGCCCCAAAAGAGCGGAAGACATCTATTGCGCCGGCGACAACTTCTGGATGGGTGGTTATTCCTTTGTCAGGTGTAGCAATTCGTCCGGCATTTGGTTTGAGAAGAACTTTTTTGTCTTTAAGAAATGTGAAATCGAAAGGTGCAAGCGCGTCAATAGTGTTACTGTAGGGACCATTCCCTCTGGCAATGTTAATCAAAAATTTGGGCATGAATGAAGCTTAGTTAATCTGTTTGTCGTTTTTTGGTAAATCCAGTTGTTTTGCAGATAGAGCCTTGTCGAGATTAGCGTAATGTGAAGGTCTGATGATTCTCTTCAAGAATGGGATAATTCCTTTCTGAGATTTTTCCATTTCAATCTGGGCTTCTCTTAATGTTGATTCCCATGTCGGAGCAAAACCTGGAGCCCTTTCGTGCATAAGATGAATTGCTTTGTCATAAACCTGAAGCATGAGCATTTCTTCTTTTTTAGGTTCGTTCTTAAGATATTGAACCATTGACCTGAGGTTCTCATTGTCAGTTTTTAAGCTTTCAATAGTTTTTTTCTGGGTTTCCTTGCTTTCAGCATCAATTTCGAGCTGAGTTTGAAGGTGTTGCATATATTTTGCTTTTTCTGCGGTAATAGTTCTTAGTTTATTATTAGCATCTGATTTGAGGTGGTGGATTTTTAGCATAAACCTTATAGAAGAATAAATCCAAACGATTAGGCCCACTGCAAGCCCCCATACGAAGTGGCTGGAAATTACCTCAATTACATACTTATTATCCATGTTTTGTCTCCTGATATATTTATTATTTTTTGCAATTTTATGCAAATTATATCATATATCACCACTATCGAAAACTATATAAAGGGTTAAAATTGGTTTTTAAGTTATTAAACTTGAGCGCTAAGCATATTAGGTAATTTTAAATATGCATTTGCATAAATAAACAAAACAAAGAGTAGTCTCAGACAATTAATCAAAAAACAAAAGGGGGTATTTTATGTCAAAAAGAGCTTATAATTTTGGGGCAGGACCATGTACTCTTCCTCTATCATCATTGGAAGAAGCACAGAATGAATTTACAGATTACATGAATAGCGGCATGAGCGTTATTGAAATGAGTCACAGAGGCAAAGAGTATGACAAGACTCATGCTGAAACGATGGCTTTAGCCAAAGAAGTTTACGGCTGTCCTGATGATTTCGAAGTAATATTCGTTCAAGGCGGGGCTACATTGCAGTTTGCCATGGTTCCAATGAATCTTCTAAGCGCCGGAAAAAAAGCAGCCTACATTTGCTGCGGCGAGTGGAGCGGAAAGGCTTACAAGGAAGCTAAGATATTCGGCGAAGCTTATGCGGCATGGGACGGGAAATCCATTGGCTACTCAAGAATGCCTAAGAATTCTGAGATGAAACTGCAGGACGGCACAGCTTATTTGCACATTACCACCAATGAAACTATCGGCGGGATAAGAACTATCGAATGGCCGAATGTGAATGTGCCGATCATAGCTGATATGTCATCTGATTTTATGAGCAGACCTATTCCATGGGAAAAATTTGACATAGTTTACGGCGGCGTTCAGAAAAACCTTGGACCATCAGGAATGGCTATGGCTTTCGTAAGGAAGAGCATTCTTGACAAGTGCAATAAGAACATCGCTACTTATTTAAGATATGATATCCATGTAAACAATCAGTCTCTCTATAATACTCCTCCAGTCTTCTCTATTTATATGGTAGGCAAAGTCCTCAAGTGGATGAAGGCTCAGGGTGGATTGAAAGTTATAGAGCAGACAGCTGCAAAGAGAGCCGCAGTAGTTTATAGTGTGATGGATGCAAGCAATGGATATTACAGAGCCCATGTGGAAAAAGAATACAGATCAGTAATGAATATTGTATTCAGACTTCCGACAGAAGCTTTGGAAGAAAAATTCCTTGCTGAAGCCAAGAAAGCTAACTTCGTGGGGCTCAAGGGGCATAAGAGCGTGGGCGGATGCAGAGCAAGCTGCTACAATGCAGTGACAGATGAAGCTGTACAGGCATTGAAGAGCTTCATGGAAAAATTCCACAAAGACAACCCAGCGTAAATACCAATAATTAATGGCAGTTTTGACTGCCATTTTTTAATAAAAATCAGGGAGAAAAACCATGGCAAAGATAGTACCTTTCAGAGGGTTTATTCCAAAGGCCGATATGGCAGACAAAGTCGCATCCCTTCCTTATGATGTGATGTCAACAAAGGAAGCTAAGGAAATGGCTAAAGGCAATCCTTATTCTTTCTTAAGAGTAGAGAAGTCTGATATAGATTTCCCAGATGATTTTGATGGGCACAGCGCTCCGGTTTATCAGAAAGCTGCAGAAAACCTAAAGATGATGATTAAAGACGGAGCTCTCATTCAGTCGAAGACACCATGTTTCTATATCTACAAACAAGTTATGGGCAAAGTAACCCAGATAGGACTTGTGGCTGGTAATTCAGTCGAAGAATATGATAAGAGCATAATAAAGAAGCATGAACTCACCAGAAAAGACAAGGAAGACGACAGAGTAAATAATGTCGATACCTGCAGCGCAAATACCGGCCTTGTATTCCTGACATATCCGCATCAGGCTGAAATTGATGAGCTTGTAGCTAAAATAACATCCAGAAAGCCTTATATTGACTATGTGGCTGTTGACAAAGTAGCTCATACTCTGTGGATAATTGACGACCAGACTGAAGTAAATAAATTTGTCGAACTCTTCGCTAAACTCAAATACCTCTACATAGCTGACGGTCATCATAGATCAGCTGCAGCTTCAAGAGTCTGCGCAATGAGAAAAGCAAAGAATCCAAAGCATACCGGAAATGAAGGTTATAACTATTTCCTGGCTGTAATCTTCCCTGACAATCAGCTCAATGTAATGGATTACAATAGAGTACTCAAGGAAATGAACGGAATGACTCCTGAAAGTCTTTTGCACAAGATCAAGGAAAAATTCCTTGTGACTGAAATCAAGGTCAAAGAAGCAAAAGATGCAAAGCCTGAGTCAAGAAAAGAGTTCGCCATGTACCTTGACAACAAATGGTATAAACTAGTGATTAAAAATGAGTTTGTGTCCAAAGATCCTGTAAAGTCTCTTGATGTATCCATACTTCAGGACAATATCCTCGCTCCATTATTCGGGATCAAAGATCCAAGAACCGACAAAAAAATTGACTTTGTCGGCGGTATAAGGGGAATGGAAGGTTTGGTAAAGAGATGCCATGAAGATTGCAAAGTAGCATTTGCATTGTATCCTACAGGACTGGATCAGCTTATGGAAATAGCTGATGCAGGAGAAATTATGCCTCCTAAGTCAACTTGGTTTGAACCAAAGCTAAGATCAGGAATGATCGTAAGAAGCTTGGAATAGTTTCCAGAATTATGAGCCGGAGTTTTTAGCTCCGGCTTTTTTTAGTTTTAATCACCTCAAAAAATAAACACAAAAAGTACTTCATCATGATTAAATGCAGAAAATTTTCATTAACGGCGATTTTTGTTTTGTTGACTATATTTGCTTCAAATATCTATGCAAAAACAGTCTATGTTTTAGAGTTTAACGATTTTCACGGTATGCTCTACCGCAATACGATAGATGATAAGGCCGTCCCTGGAGCTCTTTACTTTATTAACACTATTCTCAAAGAAAAACAGAAATTCGGGCTTGATAAGGTAGTGGTAGTCTGTGACGGTGATAATTATCAGGGAACTATCGTTTCTTATGAAACAAAAGGTTTGCCGGATAATGAAATGTTCAAAGCTGTCGGAGTAAAGGTTTCTGCTGTAGGGAATCATGATTTTGACTGGGGGCAGGGCAATTTCATTAAATGGCAGAAAGACGGCGGTTTTACATATCTAGCGGCTAATATTGTTGACATTAAAACTCAAAAGTGCCCTGATTGGTGCAAACCATATGAAATAGTAACAGTGGACGGAGTAAAAATTGCTTTCATAGGCCTTGCTACTCTTGACACAATTACTACTACAAGCGCCAAAAATCTTGATGGTCTTAAAATTACAGACCCATGGACTGCTGCTCAGTCGTGGATAGATTACCTTAAAGAAGGGAAAGATCCTCAAGGCAAACCTGATGTAATAGTTGCTTTGACTCATATTCCTTCTTCTCAGGATGCCGATGGAAAAATAAACGGAGAAGAAATCAATTTACTAATCACAAAAACAAAAGGGCTTGACGCAGTTCTTTCAGGCCACTCACATCTGACTGTCAGCGGGACAATAGACAATATTCCGGTAGTTCAGGCTCAGTGTTACGGTGAGAAGTTTGGCGTCTTGAAGATAGATATTGACGACCAGACAGGGAAACTTGTGAGCATACAATCGGAAGTTAACGATGTTGCTACTATAGGAGAAATACTTCCTGAAAACGACGGTGCTAAGATGCTTGCCAAATACGATGGAATAGAGAAAAAATACTCCAGAGTTCTTGGAACTACCCCTGGCGTGCCTTACGATCCTCAAACTCTAAGCCCATTAGGAGTTTATATGACTAAGCTAATGGCCGAAGCTACCAATTCTCAGATAGCAATCGTCAATCCTTTCGGCATCCGAGGCGGTCTTGATAAAGGCAATATAACAGTCGGAGATATGTTCAGGATTTCTCCATTCAATAATACCCTTGTGAGCATGAAACTGACTGGAGCTCAGGTGAAGAAAGTGATGGAATACGGTCTTTCCGGCAAAGTAGGCTGTATTCAATTCTATGGTTTGGATATAGGCATTGATAGTTCCAAGCCAGTTGGTCAGAGAATAATATCCATGACACTGACTGACGGAAAAGCTGTAGAAATGGACAAAATTTACACTCTCAGCACTAATGACTTTATGTCCACAGGCGGCGACGGATATGATTTCAGCGGCGCTGTAGATATGAAGACTCATAATGACCTTTTTGTAAGAGATTTGATGATAAAAAGCATCGAAAAGGATAAGGTTCTCAATCTCCCTCCTGCCGAAGCATTGAAAGATATTTCAATGGTTGAAAATAAGCAGGCAGCCTAATACAATCTTTATAATAACACGGGCTTCTTGCCCGTGTCCTTTTAAAATAAACAACATTAAGGCATCATCATGAATTTCTGGAAGTTTTTTACCAGATTTTTTCTTGCTACACTAATATTTCTGTTTGTTAGCGTCAGTCTTATTGCCAAAACCATTACGATATTTTCTGTAAATGACTTCCACGGAAAATTAGACCATAACGACACTTACAATAGTCTGTATCCAGGAATCACGATTCTTCTTAATGAAGTTAATCAGCTCAAGAAAGAGTACGGCGAAAAAGATACAATTATTGTTGCAGGCGGTGATAACTATGTAGGATCTGTCCTCTCGTTTGCCACCAGAGGCGCTCCTGTCAGCGATATGTACAAGGCGATGGGCGTAGTGGCTTCCGCCGTAGGCAATCATGAGCTGGACTGGGGGCAGGGAAATTTTGAAGTATGGCAAAAATCGGGAGGGTTTTCCTATGTGGCATGCAATATTTTTGATAAAAATACAAACAAGATAGTTAGTTGGGCCAAACCCTTCGTAATGATAGAAAGAGATGGTGTGAAAATTGCATTCATCGGTCTTACTACCACAGAAACTGCAACTATTGTCAGTAAAAAGAAGATTTCTAATCTGGAGTTCAGAGATCCAGCCGCAAGCGCCCAACCATGGATTGATTACCTCAAGGAAGGAAAAGATCCTCAGGGAAAACCTGATGTCATAATTCTCCTTACCCACATTCCTACATGGCAGGAGAATACGGACGGGGCTATCACAGGCGACGAAATTCATAAATTATGCGAAAATATAAAAGGCGTGGATGCTATTTTTACCGGGCATAGCCATAAACTTGTATGTGGAGAAATCGGAGAAATTCCTGTGATTCAGGCGGAATGTTTTGGTGAATGTATGGGGATATTAAAAATAGACATTGATGATAAGACTAATAAAATAGTCAAGATTGTTCCTAAAGTGCTTCGTCTTATCTATAACCCTGAAATCTCTTCCGAAGAAGCGGATAAAATTCTTGCAAAATACTCCAGTGTTTTGAAAAATTATGATAAAGTCATTGGTTACGCTCCCGAACATCTTTCCAAGACACCGAGACATCTTAATTCAATCGGCATTTTTATGGCTAGGACTATGGCTCAGGAGACTAAATCCCAGATAGGATTAACCAATGCTTTTGGAATCAGATGCGAGATTTTTAAAGGGCCGGTAAGTCTGGAAGTAATTTACAACCTTATGCCTTTCGATGATAATGTGATCTCATTTGAAATAAAGGGAGAGGGTCTGAAGAAAGTTATAGAACACGGCATAGTAACAGGAACAGAAACACCCTTGTATGGTTTTGGTCAATTCTGGGGGCTTAAAGTCAAATTTGACAGCTCTAAACCATACGGTAGTAGAGTTGTTTCGATGTCGCTCTTGAATGGTGAGCCGATTGAAATGGACAAATACTACAAAATGGCGACTTCTGACTTCGTATATAATGGAGGAGACGGCTTTGACTTCACAGGGACTAAGAATGAGGCGAGCGCTAAAGGGAGTTTCAGAAATATGATAATTGACACTATTGAAAAACAAAAAGGTATTTTTTCAATGCCTACTGATGGGCTGGTCAATATCGCCTCCGACACATCAAGATAGCGCGTTTAAAGTAGCTCGGCATCTTGCCGTGTTAACAAAAATAAATAAAGAGGTCTATTATGACGAAACATTGGACGCTTGGATTTCTGAGCGCAGTAGTGCTTTTCCTTGGGCTGACAACTCTTAATGCCGCAGAAGCGACCGGAACGACGCTTGATAATCTGCAGGCTGCATTTAACGGCGAATCGAATGCGAAAGCGCGCTATGAAGCTTTTGCCCTTAAGGCAGATACCGAAGGTTATAAAGGCGTAGCTTCTCTTTTCAGAGCCGCCGCTGACGCAGAAGGAATCCATGCAGCAAAGTATGCTAAACAAATCACAAAACTCAAAGCTACTCCTACAGCAAATACTCAGACCCCAGATGTGAAATCCACAAAGGAAAATCTTCAGGCAGCAATCCAGGGTGAAACTTATGAAGCTACCACTATGTACCCGGCTTTTGTAAAACAGGCCAAGCTAGACAAAAACAAACAAGCTGAAAAATCATTCAAGGGAGCTTTAGCCGTAGAAGCTGACCACGCTAAACTTTATCAGCAGGCTTTGGATAATCTTGATTCATGGAAAGATGCCAAGACATTCATTGTTTGCGAAGTATGCGGTTATACCTCAATGAATATGGATCTGAAACAGTGCCCGATCTGCTCCGCTCCCCGCTCAAAATTTGATACTATTAAATGATAAGACTCAGGAAAATATTTCTAATTGCAATAATTTGCCTTCAGCCGCTTATCATAAGCGGCTTTTGGTTTTGGTATCATGTCAATCATCCTATGGGCAATCTCTTGACCGGAGATGTTTTCGGGATGCTTCTTTGCTATGGAAGACTTAGCGGGCTTTTGGCCGTATTTCTCGCACTTCTTCAGATACTTCTGATCAGCCGGGCAAAATGGATTGAATCATGTTTCGGACATGACCGTCTGGCTCACGCTCATGGGATTATCGGCTTTTCGATATTAGTGCTCCTTATAATCCATCCTATCTTTCTCTCTATCGGACAGTCCATACAAAGTGAAACCACATATCTTGAGCAGTTCGTAGATTTCTGCAAAAACTATGAAGATGTATTTGCCGCTCTTATCTCTCTCATAATAATCTGTATTGTAGTTATCAGTTCAATATTTGTCAGATTGAAAAAATTAAACTATGAAATCTGGTATTACATACATCTTTTTCTCTATGTAGCTATTCTTCTAGCTTTTGGACATCAGATGGAAGTAGGCAGCGATATAAATGCCAGTGTAATATTTAAGTATTACTGGTACTTTCTGTATGCCTTTGTATTTCTTAATTTAATATATTACAGATTCCTTAGACCGCTTCTCAGCTTCTGTAAGCACCGCTTTCAGGTTTCAGGAATTCAACTAGAAACACCGGGTGTTACATCTGTCTATATTGATGGGCAGAATATGAATGATTTTAGGAGCAACCCAGGTCAGTTTATTTTTCTAAGATTTTTGGCAAAAGGGTTTTTCTGGGAAAAACATCCTTTTTCCATATCAGGAAGGCTAGAAGAAGGAAAGATCCGCGTCTCTGTCAAAGCGCTTGGCAATTTTACAAAGAAAATCCCAAAACTTCTCTCAGGAACTTATGCTATTATTGACGGGCCTCATGGAATTTTCACATCAGATAATTGCAAATCTTCCAAATTTCTGCTTATAGCAGGCGGGATAGGAATTACCCCAATAATATCAATAGCGCAGGAAATGGTAATAAATCAAACCGATACGATACTAATATATTCTAACCGCAATTCAAAGAACATAGCCTTTAAGGATGAACTAGATACACTTCACGAAGAATCCATGGGAAAACTAAAAGTCATTCATCTCATCAGCGAGGATCATGACTGGACAGGAGAAAAAGGCCGACTCGACAAGGATAAAATAATCAGGCTTATTCCTGATTATAATGAACGGGAAGTATTCCTTTGCGGCCCTCCAGTAATGATGAAATCAGTCTTTTCGATATTAGCAGAACTTAATATCCCCAAAAAAAGAATACATTTTGAGAAATTTTCTCTCTGAGCAGTAAATATTAAAGACAGCAAAATGGAGCAGTTGAAAAATTATGGCTAAAGAATTGATAAATAATGAGGTTGAAAAGGGCAGACCGCTTCCTTTAGGCGCTGCAGTCGATGAAAAAGGAGTAAATTTTTCCATATTTTCCAGACACGCCACAGCAATAGAGCTTCTACTTTTCAGAAAAGCCGACGATAAAGAACCTTTTAGAATAATTAAACTCAATTCGCTCATCAATAAGACTTTTAATTTCTGGCATGTGTATATCAAAGGACTAAAAACGGGTACTTTCTATGCGTATAGGATAGATGGGCCAAATGAACCTCAAAAAGGGCACATTTTTAATAAGAATAAAGTTCTTATAGACCCTCATGCAAAAGGAAATACAAAACTCTTGTGGGATCTCAAGGCTTCATGTACGCAGGAAGATAACCTTGCTAAATCAATGAGAAGCGCTGTTATTGACACTAAAGATTATGACTGGGAAGGGGATAAGCCTTTGTGCAGGCCTATGAATCACAATATTATCTACGAAGTTCATGTAGGTGGTTTTACTAAATCTCCCACTTCAAAAGTTAAAAATCCCGGCACATTTTCAGGAATCATAGAAAAAATCCCTTATCTATTGGAACTCGGCATAACTACTGTAGAGCTTCTGCCTGTTTTTGATTTTGATGAAGTTTCTGTAATGCCTCACTGTAAATCGAAGAAACTGAGAAACTTCTGGGGCTATAATCCAGTAAACTTCTTTTCTCCTCATTCTGGCTATTGCATCAAGCATGAAGAAGCTCAGCATATCAAAGAATTCAGGGATATGGTCAAGGCACTCCACAAAGTAGGCATCGGCGTAATTCTTGATGTGGTTTTTAACCACACTTACGAAGGAAACGAACAGGGGCCTTTTTACTCATTTAAAGGTATCGATAATAGCATCTACTATCATTTACAGGAGGATCAGAGCAAGTATGCCGATTACTCAGGATGCGGCAACTCCATGAATTGTAATCATCCGATTGTTAGTAAGTTCATCATCGACTGTCTTAGATATTGGGTTAAGGAGATGCATGTGGACGGATTTAGATTCGATGAAGCTTCTGTGCTTGCCAGAGGTGAAGACGGAAAACCGCTAAAATATCCTCCGATTTTATGGCTGATAGAACTCGATGAAGCTCTTGCTGAGACAAAAATCATTGCTGAAGCCTGGGATGCCGCCGGATTGTATCAGGTAGGGGAATTTCCCGGTTTCAGATGGGCTGAATGGAATGGCGTATTCAGAGACGATATAAGAAAATTTGTGAGATCAGAGCCAGGCTTAATTGTAACAATTGCCAACAGGTTTATGGCAAGTTATGACATTTATCATGGGAAAGGCCAAAAACCTATCAATACAATAAATTTTGTGACCGCCCACGACGGTTTTACTATGAATGACCTCGTTTCTTATGATCAAAAACACAATGAAGATAATGGAGAAGATAATAAAGACGGTTCGAATAATAACTTTAGCTGGAACTGCGGAGTAGAAGGAGATACAGAAGATTTTGAAATAGAAAAACTCAGAAAAAAACAGATAAAGAACTACGCCGCACTTCTTCTTCTTTCAAAGGGCGTTCCTATGATTCTATCAGGCGACGAGGTCAGAAGAACCCAGAAAGGAAATAACAATGCATATTGTCAGGACAATGAGATAAGCTATTTCGACTGGAGCCTTGTAAAAAAGAATGCCGATTCGTTTCGTTATTGGAAAGAACTTATAGCTTTCAGAAAAAGGCATACAGTATTGCATAGGCGCAATTTCATAGACAATGAGGTAATAAATGATAGAGGTTTGTCTAATAAAGCCGTATGGCATGGGGTGAAACTTCTTCAGCCTGGCTGGAATGATTCTACTGCAAGAACTCTGTCTTTCACTATAGGCGGAGTAGGCGATGAGGCAGACATCTTACTTATGTTTAATATGTACTGGGAAAAACTCAGTTTTGAAGTACCTCCCATAAAGGGTAGAAAATGGCATCTTGCTATAAATACTTCTGAAAATCATCCGCATGATATTTGCGAAGCTGGGTCAGAAAAGGAGATCATCGGAAACGAATTTTCTGTTCCTCCAAGAACAATTGTCGTATTTATTTCAAAACAGATATCTGTTCGACCTACGCCAAGGAAGCCTTTAGTGTAACAGAGGTTTCTTGCTAGTGTTCTTATTTAGTTTTTCCAGAGCTTCCGAGACAGTCAGTTTAGTATCAGGAAAGACCCAGTCTGGCGCAATTTGGTTTAGAGGAAGGAGAACAAACGCTCTGCTTTGAGCCCTTGGGTGGGGAACTGTTAAAGCGTCTGTTTTTATTATTTCATTTCCAAAGAGGATTACATCCAAATCTATTGTTCTGGACATATTGCTCTTATGGTCTTTGGGTCTTCCGAGTTTAAGTTCAATTCCTTGACAAAGCGCGATCAGTTCTTGAGCTTTTCCATCCCATTTACCAGTTATGGTGCCATTCTTGAAGTCAGGAGTTCCTAAAATGCAGCCAACTGCTTTATTAGCTAGCAGGGGCGATAATGTTAGAACTTGAAAACCACCTTCTTTCAAGAGTTTTATTGCCTCTTTGTAAGTAGATTCGACATCTCCTAAATTGCCTCCGAAAGCTATTGCGGTGTTGGTCATATTTGTGAAAGTTTACTTTTGATTAAGGTTAAAATCTCAAATATAGTTTATAAGAGGTTGTCAAAGATATATCTACTGGTTATCTTAGACTTTTCTAAATTTACTGCTGTTAAATATGAAGACAAAAATATATTTCATGGGTTCTGGCGATATTGCCGTTCCTGTTATCGATAGACTATACAACTCGAACTATTTTGAGACTTTGGGCGTCTGTACTCAACAGGACAAGCCAGCCGGCAGGAATAGAGAAATGACTCCTACTCCAGTTGGAATTTGGGCAGAGGAAAAGGGTGTCAAAGTAGAAAAAATAGCCTCAGTTAACTCTGAAGACTTCCTTCAGCATCTCAAGGTTTTAAATCCGGACATACTTATTGTTGTCTCATTCGGGCAGATTCTAAAGCAGCCTTTGTTGGATTTGCCCAAATCAGGATGCATAAATATCCATGCTTCACTGCTTCCAAAATATCGGGGTGCTTCTCCGATAACGGCCGCTATTTTAAATGGCGATACTCAAACAGGTGTTTCATTTATGCAGATGGAAAGAGGCCTGGATTCGGGGCCGGTATTTAAGGAATTGATATATCAGCTCAAAGGTAATGAGTTTTCTCACAGACTTGAACTAGATTTAGGCAAACTTTCGGCAGAGCATGTAGAAGAAATCCTCTCTGAAATATGTTGTGGCAAACTTAAAGCCGTCAAACAGAATGAATCTGAAGTTTCGCTAGTCGGCAAAATTAAGAAACTTGACGGCAGAATAGATTGGGCATCAAAGACTGCTCAAGAGATTGAAAGGATGACCAGGGCCTATTATCCATGGCCTGGAGCTTATTCTTTCATTAGAACCCATAAGAGTACAAAGATAATAACCATTACGCTGTCTGAATGTATTGGTGATGTTAGTTGCATTCCAGGCCGAATCATAAAGGCAGATAAGGGCGCTTTTGAGATCGGGGCTCGTTCAAATACCGCATTAAGAGTATTAAGACTTGTGCCTGAAGGTAAAAAGGAGATGTCCTCTGAGGAGTTTTTGAGAGGAACGAGAGTTGAAGCTAACTCAGATTGCATTAACTTGTAATAATAAGAAATTTTAAGAATTTTAAATAAGAAGATTTTATGCCAGAAGAGAGAAAGATTATCATTAACAGCGAAAAACTTGAGACACGCGTCGCTTTGTTGAACGGCCCGAGTCTAGAAGAATATCAGGTAGAGAGAAAAAATAAGGTAAATATCGTTGACTCGATTTTTTTGGGAAAAATAGTCAATATTCAAACTTCACTTGAAGCAGTATTCATTGACATAGGGCTTGATCAGAATGCTTTTATGCATTTTTCTGATATGATCCCAGCCACCTACGACCAGGCAAATTTGAGAGGAGGGGATGAAAATGCTCCGCACAAGTTTGTAAGGCTTCAGGATATTCCTATCAAATTTCCTGTAGGTTCTATCTTGTTTGTTCAGGTCACAAAAGGGCCAATTGGCACAAAAGGCCCGAGAGTTACTTCTAATATTGCTATTCCAGGAAGGTTTCTTGTCATGCTCCCGTTCTCAGACCATGTGGGAATTTCCAGGAAAATAGAAGATCAAAAAGAAAGAGAGAGGCTTAGAAAAATAATTCTCAAACTCGATATGCCCAAGGGAATGGGTTTGATTTGCAGGACTAACGCAGAAGATAAAAAAGTAATCTCTTTCAAACGCGAATTCAATATGCTTCTTGATAAATGGGAAGCTGCAGAGAAAGCAAGAAGGGACTCTACAAAACCAAGAATGGTTTACCAGGAGCCGTCACTCTTGGAGAAAAGCATCAGGGATTTGCTGACTGAGGATATTAGTGAAGTCGTAGTAGATGACCGTAATGAATTTGAATATTTGAAAAATTTCATCAATAAAGCCGCAGGACCAGGATTGGCAGATAAAATCAAACTTCATGCAAAGGCAACTCCTATTTTTGAGTATTATAATGTCGAGGACAAAATAGCACATATATTCGAAAGAAAAGTCCAGCTTCCAAGTGGTGGATATATCTGTATTGATGAAACTGAAGCTTTGATAGCTATTGATGTAAATACTGGTTCCACAAGAGGAGCCAGAAGCAATTCTAAACTCATTCTTGAAACAAATATCGAGGCCGCTGATGAGGTCGCAAGGCAGTTGAGGCTGAGAAATATCGGAGGCCAGGTCATCATAGACTTTATAGATATGGAATCTCCTCAACACAATGAAGTCATTCTCAAACGAATGAGAAAACTCCTCAAGAGTGACAAGGCAAAAACTCATGTTCTTCCTATTTCTGAATTCGGCCTCATGCAGATGACAAGGCAGAGAGACCAGGAGAGCCTTCTAGATAGGATTTACGATCCTTGCCCATACTGCAAGGGCACCGGCAAGGTTAAATCCCCTTTATCTACCAGCGTTGAAATCCAGAGACAGATTAAAGAAGTCCTGAAGCGCAAGACTTACGACAAGAATTTGTCTGTGCGAGTCGTTATGAATCCTACGGTGCTTGCCAGGCTCAAAAATGATGATCAATGTTTTCTTAGAGAGCTAGAAGAGAGATACGGCAAGGATTTAAGCTTCAGAGCAGACCCTGCATTGCATATCGAAGAGTTTAAGGTCATAGATCCGGTTACGGGGGAAAGTTTCTTTAGTTAACCCATGATTATCTGGTATTTTGCAATTCTTTCGGCTTTTGTGCTTTTTTTTGCTGTTGACATTTTTCTCGACTTTCTGAATTTGAAACACCTCAAGAAAATGGGATCGGTGGTTCCAGAGCTATTTTCTGGCGATGTTGATGAGAAAGAGTTTAAAAGGATTAATGAATATACGGCTGAAAAGCTTAATTTAGGGCTGATACAAAAAACATTTCATAGCCTGATACTTCTCTTTTTTGTCTTTTTTGGGATTATCAACCTTTACAATGATATCCTTTTTTCCTGGAAACTGAACTATTATTTTAACGGGATTGTTTATCTTTATCTTTTGATATTGCTGTCAACATTCTTAGAGATTCCATTCGCCCTTTATTCTACATTCAAAATAGAGAAGAAATACAATTTTAATAATATATCGCTAAAGCTTTGGGTTGTGGACTTGATCAAGTCTTTAGTAATATCCTTTGTCATTTTCTCTGTGCTTATCGGTGTGTCTTTCCTGCTTATGAGGGTGATCTTTTACTGGTGGATTTGGGTTTGGCTGGCGCTTTTGCTATTTTCTTTATTTATTATGTATATTTCCCCATTCGTAATCGAACCTATCTTTAACAAGTTTGTACCTGTAGATGACAGTGAACTTGTTAATAAACTTACAGAAATACTCAGAAATGCAGGTGTTAAGTTAACTCGTGTATTGAAGATTGATGCATCCAAGAGAACTAAACACACTAATGCGTATTTTAGCGGTATAGGCAGAACCAAGAGAATAGTCCTCTTTGATACGCTTCTGGAGAAACTTAATATTAATGAGATAGTTTCAGTAATAGCTCATGAAGCCGGGCATTGGAAGAAAAAACATATCTTGAAAAGGTTCATACTGATAGAATCAATGTTACTTATAATATGCAATATTTCCTATCAGATAATCAACAGCGATTTTGTGATCAATATATTTGGAATTCATACGACAGGGTTTTATCCTGTGGAAACATATCTGCCTTGTGTGCTTTTTCTTGTTTTTTTCCTTTTTAATTTAGTATCTTACCCGTTTACTCCTATTATGAACTCAATTTCCAGAACTGATGAAAGAGAAGCAGACTCTTATGCGGCAGAACTTGTAGGAAACACTGAAGACTTATCCTCAGCCCTGAAGAAACTGTCGAAAGACAATTTATCTAACTTGAATCCGCATAGGCTTTATTCTCTCTTTCATTATTCACATCCGCCACTATCAGAGAGGCTGGCTAGCCTGAAGAAACTTAAGTAGCACGGTCGCTTCATTCTCCTAGAGATAAATCTTGCTTTTGAGGAGCAGCGCCGTTCTAGTTTCAAGTATTTAGAATCAAGTTGCCTAGTCTTCCGTGTCAATTTTGCCTTCTACCCAGTAGGAGTAGAGTTTTGAGATTTCTTTGCTTTCCTGCTGAATTTTTAGCCAGTAATTTATGTAGTATAGAAAACCCATATTTTTCGAATTAACTATAAATATCAGAGTGTTTTCATTTATAGAGCTAAGGCCTTCTGGCATTACAAATGAGTATTTTGGGTACTCTAGGCAAAAGAAAAGCCCTCTCTCTGCGCTTGTAAAGTATGCATCATATTTTACATCGCGCACATCTTTCAAAGTGAAACCATCCACCTTTACGATTTTTGCCTTATTTGATTTTGCTATCTGCTGACTTAGAATGTGGTTCATAGGGAACAAACTACTTACTCCTATAACTACTGAATTGTCATTTATAATATCATCCCATGACTGAAAATCTTTTCTTCTTTGGTTTTTTACTATAAGGCCGGAGTGCAGATAGAGAATAGGATCGGAATATCCTACATCTATAAGATTATCGATATCGTCAATATTGAATTCATAAAATCCCATATCAATATCTCCTGAATTCAAAAGAGCTCTTGCAGTTGCAATATCTTCGACTGGCACAAACCTCACGCTACATTCCATTGAGGCGGCCAATCTCTCCACAAGAGCTGTGATGAAACCGATAAGCTCTCCCTTGGAATTAAAGAATGTGAATGGTTCAAAGGCCTTTCTATAGGCAACAACTATTTCTTTTTTCTTTACTATCTCACTAATAGAATTATGTCTTTTTTCTATGCCAGGCGTAGGAGTCTTAGTTTCCAAAATAACCGGCACAGGGGAGTTTAATACCATCTTGTCTATGAGTGTGGTGAATGCGTGCGGGTCTGATTTAACAGTATCTTTGAAGTAGATACCTAGACCTATCAGAGCTATCGCACTTATAATCAGCCCGATCAATCCTGTCTTAAGAAACGGCAGAATTCTAAATGATATCCTGTTAGCATTGGCAAATACACATATTATTGCTAATGAAGCCAGGAATGGCTGTTTTACCGCGGCGATTGTATTTTGGAGATAAAGATTTGAAAACATCATATAAATTCCAATCATATCAGGGGGCAGATGCAGATAGTCCAGAAGCGCGACTATACTGAAAGTCTGGCCTCCGAATAGCGTTGAAACAGAATAGAGGAATAATCCAGGGAGATTCGTAGAGACATCTTGTCCGATAAACCATGCGCAAAACAGGATGAAAACTAGAGCCGGAATCATTGATGGGCCCGTAATATTGAAGCCTACTGTAATTGATGTGTTTACTACCGCTTCATTTGATTCGCCGGTTATTTTGTGTTTTTTGGAAAGTTCATTAATTTTATCAATGAGCAGGGGAATCATGATTAATGTATTTTGAGTAAGCAATGCTGTGATAACTATGTGTTTGAACTCATGCAGGAATTCCAAATACCCGATATCTGTAAAAGTGACAACCAGGAGAGGAATTATAAAGAAAAATGCTATGAAGCATCCCAGGAAAGCCGGAATTAGAAAAACTTGAAATTCAACGAGTTTTGAAGCTGTAATCGTACTATTGCCAACCATATGGGCTGTAAAAGCAAAGACAATGAAAGGGACTAAATTTACCATGAAGCTATTGAGTTTAAGAAGTCCGTAAAGCATAGTCTTCATTGTCTCAAGAAAAGCCTTTTTTTCCTTTACTCCGATAATGGCAATGCCAAGACATGTAAAGAAAACCACAACCGCTGGCACATACGAATTGGCTAAAGAGTTAAATGGATTAGTAGGGATAAATTGATCGGCAAATGATTGTTGTGCACCTTTACTGAAAGCGTAGAGCGAGTGTTGGTCTATTGAAGGGAAAATTGAATATAAAGCTACCGCGATAATGAAGAATGAAACCCACATTGCCAAGCTTGACAAACCAAAAGATAACAGGAGTCTTAATAGACTCTCAGCTTTAATTGTACCTAGACCGCATAACAAACTTACTACGATAAAAGGCAATACTCCCATCATAATCAGATCTATGAGAATCTTACCTATACCTGATAGAAAAGCAGCTTTTGGGCCTAGTATTAATCCTGCTGCTACTCCCAAGAAGAGTCCAAAGAGTATATATGTGCCAAGCGTAAGTTTTATTTTAAAATGTTTATGTCTTAAATAAGTATGTTTTTGATTTTGTTTGTGTATAACCCTCATTGAGCCGCCTAAAGATGAGTAATAAAGAAGTATAAGATACGATTCACTCAATATTTTATTATATTTCGCTCTTCAGGCAATAGGAGAGGGGGGATTTGCGCTAAATATTTGTTTTAATTTGATAAGCCGTTTGCTTTTTTATCAAAATAAAATATCTTAGCTACTCTTTCACTTATTGCGGGGTGGAGCAGAGGTAGCTTGTCAGGCTCATAACCTGAAGGTCATTGGTTCGATTCCAATCCCCGCTACCATTTTTTTTCTTCCCTATTAGATTCATAACTTTGTCATTTTATGAACTTCGGCTGTTTCAATAATATCAGGCAGAGCCGATAAGAAGTTCTTAATATGCTCGGATGACAAGTGCTTATCGAGCAATTCATTTGACTCCCAGTTTTCATGGAATATGAATACTCCGGCATCGCTGTTATCTTCATGCAGATCGTAATTGATACATCCTTTTTCTTTTCTTGTGGGCACTAGCAGTTTGCACAGTTGAGTTTTTACTTTTTGCGTACATCCTGCTTTTGCCGTGAATTTCGCGATAACTGTTACTTGCGGCATAATACTTTTCCTTATTAGTTTGTTCCAAAAGATAACTTTTCTTTAAAATTCAGCCATTAATCAAATGATGAGTGAGATAGAATACCATGCATTTTATTTACAGGTATTGATCTAGTGAAATGGGTAGTATAAGAAGAGGAAAGCCTTTTGATTATCGTATATGGCACCCAATGGAAATAAGAGGTCCTTATACGGTCAACGGGGTAAAAAAGCACGCGTGGGCTAAACCCTTTCTCTTCTATATGCGCATGCAAATCGCACTGTAAATCCATATATCCAAGATATATTTCGTACTGAAACAACCCCTCTGCAAGATGAAGAATATCTGAGCTTTTATATCCGTATGGTTCACTAATAATAAATATTGATAATAAAACATTTGTTTCATAAATAATACCTTGGCTAAGCATATTATTCACTACATAGGGTGAGAGGTTGTGATAGTCTGAAATTGAATACAATGCTGTGCCAGGTATAAGCGGTTTTGTATGATAGGCTTCCTTGTATTGTTGCAGAAATGAATCTATTGGAAGAGTTTTCTTGACACGCTTCATTTTTGCTTCGCCTTTTGTCCATATGACTATAAGCAAAAGCGGAATGGCGGCAATTATAAGTGACCAATACCCGCCTGAGGGCAATTTAGTCAAACATGAAACAAAGAAGCAAAGATCGATAAAAAATAGAGGAATGCAGGCGGCGCAATACCATAGAGAGCGCTTGTAATAGAATATTATGACCAGTAAAAATGCGCTTATGGTCATTGTGCCAGTAACAGCAAGCCCATACGCAGAAGCAAGATTTTCTGATTTCTGAAAATGCAGCATCATAAATACAACAGCTAGCATCAAGGACCAATTGACTGTGCCGATATATATTTGGGACTTCATTTTTGTCGAAGTGAAAGAAATCTTCATTTGAGGCAGTTTACGCATCATAATAGCCTGATATATGATGGAAAATGTCCCGCTGATCAGCGACTGCGAAGCTATAACTGTGGCAAAAATAGATAAAATGAGGAAAGGAATATAACCCCATATACTTTGGTGGTGAACCATTCCGAAGAGTAGCACTGTAGCTTCAGGTTTTTGCAGAAGGAATGCCCCCTGTCCGAGATATGAAAGAACTAAAGCAATAAATACGAAAATCCAGGCTCTTGCGATCGGCTTTTTGCCAATGTGCCCTATGTCTGCATAGAGCGCTTCGGCGCCGGTGGCGCACAGTATAATTTGCGCAAGAATCAGAAATGTTGTGAACCCGTGTGAAACACAGAATCGGATAGCATAGAGAGGATTGATTGCCTGTAAAATAAGAGGCGTTTCAACAATAGCCAGAAGTCCTGTTACACCAAGCGCGACAAACCATAGAACCATTATAGGACCGAATGCGATGGCTATACGGTCGCTGCCCTGCGACTGGAAGAAAAAAAGTATAAAAGCTATAACCACCGATATCATCACGATGGTGGTTGTGGATATTTCTGAAAAGAATGAGACTAGCTTGAGACCTTCCACCGCAGAGAGAATACTTATTGCAGGCGTGATTACACCGTCACCCAGGAGTAAGGCGGCTCCGATATAACCCAGCACGGAAAAACATATTACGCTTTTGCCTTTGTTTTTAATATATTTCATGACGAAATGGCGCAGTATAAGCACACCGCCTTCACCAAAATGGTCCACCCTCATTGCAAGAAAAATGTACTGCCCGAATACAATCAGCACGAGTGTCCAGATGATTAACGATACTACACCAAGAATGTTATCCAGAGTAGAAGGAAGCATCAGAAATACCACGGTCATTGTATAGATAGGACTTGTGCCTATGTCACCAAAGACAAGTCCCATGGCGCGAACGACTGATTTAAAGTCAGCCGTATTCGATGCGTGTTCGCGTTTGGTTGCTTCTGATATTGAGTCCGTCATTTATATTTTATCCGATAGACGATACATAATTATTGCAGGGCTAATGGTCACACTTTAAATTGGTATGAGCTTCTGACTCCAGAAACTTATCTTCATAAGCTGATTCCTTGATACCGGTAAACCGAATGATAAATCCTGCTATTACACCTGAGGAAAGCGCCAAAACTACAGTGAACACAATGCCAGCTATCTGCGCTGCTGCAATACCGGGAACAACAAGGATAGCAAGCAATCCCCCTAAAAGTCCAGGCATGCCATGAAGGTTATGAACACCGCAGGTATCGACAATCTTAAATTTTGCCTGCAGTCTTGGGCCTATAAAGACATACCCTGAAACGCATAATATCCCTGCAAGCGCGCCTATGCCAAATGCTCCAAAGGGAGTTACAAGGTTACAAGTCGCTCCGATTGCGACTCCGCCTGCAAGCGACGCATTAGCAATATCGGCAATCGAGTGTTTTTTACGGAATAGTGAACTTGCCACAAATGTGGCAAGCGTTGCTCCGCAAAGAGCTAAAACGGTATTTATTACTGTTTGCTGGAACTGGGCTGCAGGGGCAATAGCGCTGCAGAAGCTTGGCCAGAAAATCCATAAAACCATAGAACCCAGCATACAGAATCTATCTGAAGTCGCATCACTTTGAATTACAATATCTCTATGCTTGGCATGTGTAAGAATAAAGACCAGGCCTAATCCGAAATAAGCTCCGAAGGCGTGAATGACTATTGAGCCTGCAGTATCCACAAAGCCCTTTGTAATGCCTAAGCCGCCATCTAAAACAAGCCATTCATTAAGCATATAAGCCGGAACGATGAGGATACCAAGCAATGCATATTGAAATACTTTCAGCCTTCCCAGCACAGCTCCCATAGCAATAAGAGCGGCGGCGGCGGCAAATTCAGCTAATAAAAAAGATTCTATGCTGATTGCTACAGGTAATCCGCCTAAACCGTATGGATTTACTGAAATAGCTGAAGCAGATATTATCCCTGTGGACCTTAAGAGTAGATAAAGTGGTATTACGGAGGAAACAACCATATATGTACCGGTTGCCGCGCTATATCCGTAGTTCTTAACAAAAACCATAAGAAAGCCAAAGCCGACCAGCAGCATCGCAAGAATACCGATAGAAAAATTATATTGCTGCACCTGACGAAGACCATATGCGATAACATCATTAGCATTATTGGTATCAGCGCTTGCCACGCTCGAAAAAAGCGCCATTATTCCTATTGCTATGATAAGTGAAAAAGCGTTTTTTTTAAATTGCACAAAAACTCCGTTAGTTTATTATTTGAGTTATAAAAATACACAATTGCAGATTATACAGACTTAAAGGATTCTTGCGACAAAGTCACGAGCTTATAAACTTAATTATTTCTTTTTTTGCTTTAGTATAAAGTTCTAACCAGGCTTTGTCTTTTGTCCTGCCGTATTCAGTTATAATTGTACGGACACTTCCAAGAAGGTTTTCTGCCTTGTGAACATTCGCTCCGGTAGTTTTGCGTATAACTTTGAATTTCAGAATATTTAATTCATCGTTCATTTCTTTGACATTCATAAACTATTCATATCACTTTTTTAATAAGCTTAAGGACTTAAGCTTTGTTATTTGGATGCTTTGACGATGGCCGGGAAGAAGAGGCTTATGGTTGTCCCGACGCCTAATTCGCTTTCTACCTGGATTGCTCCATTGTGATTATTGATTATCCTTTTGACTATGGGCATTCCCAGACCGGTGCCTTTTTCGCTTTTTGTAGAGAAGAACGGGTCAAATAATTTTTGTTTTACTTCCGGGCTCATTCCCTGTCCTGTATCCTTTACAGTTAATTTCACATACGAGCCTGAAGGAACTTTAAATTTAAAGACATCAAGCTGATCTATAGATATTATATCAATACTAATTTCAAGCAATCCAAACTTCCCTTCCATCGCGTCCATGGCATTGAAAAGCAAGTTAAGCAGCATTTGCTCAATCTGAACGGCATCGCCCATAATCAATGCAACTTGTTTTGGAACCACATTTACCGAGACTGTGGCAATGCGGTTCAAAGAAGAATTAAGTATTGACAGCGTGTCATTGATAATGGGCACTATATCAAGAGCTTCAAATGCTTTTTCCCTGGGCTTGGCAAATGTCATAATTTGTTTTACTACATTTAAGCCTCTATGACCTAAAGAATTTATATTTTCTATGTATTCTCTCTTCTTGTCTTTTTGGCTGTAGTCGGCGAGGAAAAGGTTTGATAAACCAAGTATGGTAGCAAGAATATTATTGAAGTCATGGGTTATTTCAGTGGCCAGAGAACCGATGGCATCTATTCTTTGAGAATGATAAAGCTGTCTCTCCAGAAGCATCCGGTCTTTTTGGTATTTTTTATATTCGGTAATATCAATTAAAGTGGATCGGCTCATTATGAAATTACCCCGGGCGTCCACAATGGCAGACGCATTGACCATGAGTATCATTTTCGAGCCGTCCTTGCGGATTATCTCGAACTCAAGGTTTTGCACAAATCCTCTTTCCTTGAATCCAGGGAATTCCCTTTTGAAAAGTTCCTGGCTTTCCGGAGAGCACATATCTGTGAACTTCTTCTTGCCGATAAGTTCTTCGCGAGTGTATCCGAGCCATGAAAGTTCAGTATTATTTACTCTGATAAAAATGCCGTCCTTGTCAAGCGAGTGGTATCCGCATGGCGCATTATCGTACAGGTCGCTGACTTCAGCTGCATTTCTCTCCTTCTCTTCCTGGATTCTCTGAATTTCAGAAATATCGCGCCATAGGCAATGCAGAATATTCTTTCCGTGCATAACTATAGGCGTCAGGGATACTTCGACAGGTAAATCATCTCCATTGGCTTTGGTGTGCATCCATATAAATCTGTGAAAGCCTTTATTGAAAGCTATATCCATCATTTCGTTTGCCTTCTCGTAGGAATTTCTTCCGTCCGGCTGTATCAGAGGCGATAATTTGGAAGGGTGGCTCATTAAGAATTCATCTCTCGTAGCATATCCGAGCATGCGTGTCGTAGCTTCATTGCATTCCACAAAGCTTTCGCGGTCAATCAGCAAAATAGCATCATTAGAAGCGTGCAGAATATCCATAAAGCGCTTCTCGCTCTCGTGCAGGGCATCAGCTGCTTCCTTGCGTTTGGTAGTGTCATGGAAAAGCCCCATCAAATATGGCTTTGAGTCAACCTTTATGTGTGTGGCAGTAACATCTGCGAAAAATACTGAGCCATCCTTTCTCTTGAGAGGAACATCTGCAGAAAAGTTTATTTCTTTTCTTTCTTGCTTATCAAACTGGTCAAGCACGAAAGGCAGATCCTTTTCAGGATGGATGTCAAATATACTGAGGCTTTTAATTTCCTTTCCAGTGTAACCAAGCATCCGGCACATTGCTTTATTGGCGCGACTGAATTTTCTACTAGCTGTACCAGTAAGCAAAATTCCATCAGACACATTGTCGAAAATAACCCTGAATTCCTCTTCTTTTGACTCCAGCAATTCTTTTTCCAGATTCTTAAGTTCAGTTATATCGCTTAGTGTTACCAGGCTTAACTTTTTGCCTCTTGTGTCGAGAATAGAGGTTAATGTCATCCCGGCATATAATACAGCTCCGTCTTTTCTAAGAAATCTGATCTCAAATGCCTGAAGAACTTTACTTGAAATAAGCTCTTTAGAGCGAAGGAAATATATGTCTTTGTCTTCTGGAAGGATAAATGAGGAAAGGGGGTGTCTGATTAATGAATCTCTTGTGACTGACAGCATGGAAGATGCTATAAGGTTAGCTTCCAGAATAATTCCTTCTCTATTGAGCGTGAAATATCCTACAGGAGCCAGATCGTAGAGGTCGAAATATTTCGATTGTGAGACTTCGAGTTCCAGCTTAGTCCGCTGCAACTGCGCATTTTGCATTTCCAGTTCAATCTGATGCACATCGAGCTCATAGAATAAGCGGTCTGCTTCAGCAATAGAATGAGTCTCATTGCTTTTAGGCTTCTGGCAATATTTTTCTTGATATATATTTTCAGCTTTCTCGCGGAGTTTTCTATATTTATCAGAACTTGCATTCATTTTTGCTTTCCCTATTATGTCCACCTTGATGCGGCCTTAATAGTCGTGCAGGAGGAGGATAAAAGCAAGGAGTCTCGAGTTTTTCACAGCAAATTCCTGACCTTGGTCAAAAGTTCATCAATAGGGCTGGTCTTCTTATATATATCATTTGCTCCGCACTCTTTTGCAAGATTCAGAAGATACTCCAAAGTGCCGTCTGAAGAGCCGCCTGTCATAGCTATTATTTTAGGAGAATTGAACTCTTTTTTGATCATTCGAATAGCTTGGACTCCATCTATCTGAGGCATAAAAAGGTCAGTAATAATCAAGTCATAATGATTCTGGGTGTACAGTATTACCCAGGATTCGGTATCCTTGGCTTCGGCTACTTCATGGCCTTCCTTTTCAAGCCACATTTTGACCATATTCCTGTAGTCATTATCATCGTCAATCAATAAAATCCTTGCCATATATACCTTTATTGTTATTTGCAGTTTATATTTTGCCCGGCTTTAATGGCAGAGCAAAAGAAAATACCGAGCCTTCGTTCTCTTTAGATTCTGCCCAGATTTTTCCGCCGTGCGCTTCAACGATAGTTTTTGAAATAGATAATCCCAAGCCTGAAGACCTTTCTTTACGGTTTTTAGCGTTGCCAAGCTGATGAAAAGGCACAAAAAGCGTAGAAATGTCTTTTTCTTCTATTCCTATGCCTTTATCTTTAACTGAGACTACAACTTCATTTTTAAGTGATGCTGTAGAGATTGTTATGCCTCCTTTGTCCGTGAACTTGACCGCATTGCTTACTAAATTGACTAATACCTGGATAATCTTATCCCTGTCGAAAGGTATTAAAGGCATAGGCTCATCCAGGTGTAAATTAAAATATATATTTTTCTCATTAGTCCATCTAATCATTGAGGATTTTATTTCCTGCACGAGATTATTTATATTGTAAGAGTGAATATCAAGAGAAACAGTGCCGCTGTTAAGCTTTTGTAAATCCAAAGTATTATTAATAAGTCTTGTCAGTCGAGTTATACTGTTTCTTGATAAAGCTAAAATCTCCAACTGCTTCGCATTAAGATTGTCTGTAGGTTCATCAAAAATATAATCCAGCCCCATCTGTATGGCGCCAAGCGGAGACCTCAGCTCATGGGTTACCATTGAAATAAAATCAGACCTTGCCTTTAAAGAGCACTGTATTTCTTGAGCTTTCTTAAGCTCTGTAATATCTTGAATAATCCCGTACACTTCTTTTCCGCTTCCGTTGGTTTCGCGAGCCTTGTTTCCAATAACTCTTACGAAGCGATGTTTTCCTTTTGCAGTAACAAGTTCCAGTTCTAAATCAAAACCTTCATCGTTCTTAATAGCTCTGTTAACAGCTTTTTCGATTATTGGTCTGGAGGATGGAGCGTAGAAATTAATTCCCATCTCTATGGTCGGTTTAAGAGAACAATCAAGTTCGTGGATGCGATATACCTCATCAGTCCATGTCAGAGACAGCGTTTTTATATTAAAACTCCATCCGCCGATCATTGCTACTCTGCCCATTTTATTGAGCAATTCTTCTCTGTCTCTCAGAGCTTTGTCCATCCGCTGTTTTTCAATCGCTTTATCTATAATAATCAGAGTATGATCCATATTAACAGGCTTGGTAATATAGGCGTAAGCGCCATTATTCATCGCTTCGATTGAAGAATCCAGGGAAGCAAAACCTGTTATCATTATGGCGATAGTTTCTTCGTTAATCGTTCGCAGAGCTTTAAGGAAGTCCAGTCCGCTCATATCAGGAAGTTTAATGTCAATCAGGACAACATTGAAGAATTTTGCTTTGATTGAAGCCATCGCTTCAGATCCAGTGCTTGCCTCTTCAGTCTCGAATCCCTTAGCTTTCAGGATTTTTCCCAAGATTTTTGTAGCATTAGGATCATCATCTATTATGAGTACATTCATAATTGCTTCTCTTTTTTTATTGCTTCAATTACATTTATGACTTCATCCACATTGAGCGGTTTTTTAATCATAGTATAAGAGTGTCCTTTGAGTATATCTTTAATTATATCCTCAATAGAAAAAGCGCTCATGAAAATTATATTCGCAGCCGGCCGTATTTGCCTGATATGTATAAGCGCTTCCAGTCCGTTCATTATTGGCATCTTGACATCCATAAGGATTACATCAAAATCTTCTTTTTTGACTGATTCAAAGGCGCTTAAGCCATTTTCAGCGGTGCTGACAATATATCCCTTTAATGCCAGAATCTTGGACAAGGTCAAACGAATATTGACCTCATCGTCCACAATTAGAACTTTAGCTTTGTTTGTCATATCCTTATTCATTACATTCCTTTATCGGCAATTCTATCATGAAAGTCGTTCCTTTGTCCAGCTGACTTTCAACTTTTATCGTTCCTTTGTGTCCTTCCACAATTGATGCTACCACGCTAAGCCCAAGACCTGTGCCTTTTATTTTAGTAGAAAAAAGCGGTTCGAAAATCTTCTTTAAGTTCTTTTCAGGAATACCGCATCCGGTGTCTTTAAAAGAGACTGTTATGTATTCATTGGAGGAGGAAGATGCAATAGTAAGAGTCCCGCCTTTTTCCATTGCCTGCATTGCATTTGTTGCCAGGTTATAAAAGACCTGCTGCATCTGCTGACTGTCCACATCAACGAGCGGCAGATTTTCGCCTAATTGAGCAATTAGCCCTATATTTTTTGGCACAGTCAGCCTGTCAATTGTTTCTTTGATTATTGAATTTATGTCCGCGCTTTCTATAATTGTTTTCTTAATACGGCTGAACTCCAGAAGGTCGCTGATTATTTTATCAGAACTCTCTATCTCGGAAGAGATGATGTCCATATTTTCTTTGATATCAGAGTTATCATCTCCGATTTTAAGCATATTAAGGTAGTAAATGGCATTCTTGATTACGCTTAATGGATTTCTGAGTTCATGAGCCACGCTTGAGGCAAGTTGTCCGACTGTCGCAAGTTTCTCTGAGCGGATAATTTTTTCCTGCGCATCCTTTAATTTCTCCGCCTGACTATTTAAATCCTCAATCATAAATAACATCGCATCCTGAGCCAGGTTTAATTCTTCGTATTTCTCCTTTAACGATTTAGTCCTTTCTCCTACTTGTATTTCCAGTCCGGCCTTTGCATATGCCAGCTCTTTTGTTCTTTCTTTTATCTTTTCTTCAAGACTGCTGCTGTATTCTTTGAGCTCAGCCTTTGATGTATTTAAATCAGACGCCATTTTATTCATAGCATAGGCTAACACACCAAATTCATCATTTGATTTTAAATCTATCGCCGCGTCTAATTTACCTTTGCCTATCTTATCGGCGGCAAGGCCTAGCTTGGTCAATGACCTGGTAGTAGATTTACTAAAGAGGTAGGCAATTATTACTATGGCAGGCAGGAGAAGCAGAAATATCGCTATAGTTATATTCAAAAGGTTATAGATCGAAGCAAATGCTGTTTTTGAATTTTCGAGAAGAATAATTGTCCAGCCGTTACCTTTAAAATCCAAATACCCAGACTCCTTGCAATAGGCATAAAGCCCATCTTCTTTAGTCGGAGACTTAAGGATTAATGATCCGGAAATCTTGTCTTTTATATGAGCCTTTATTAACTCCCACTCAGAAAGAGTTGCTATTTGAGCACCTGTGTTAATATGATTAGAGTAGATTAGCAGGCCGTCTTTATTTATTATGTATATACTTTTTCCCTGGTCTGCATCGCTTAGTTTTAAAATCTCAAATAAACGGCTTTTTAGCATCCTGGCCACTACCACACCTATTGCCTTGCCTTCTGTATTCTTTACCTGAGAAGCAAAATAGACTATCGGTACTTTAAAATCCTCTGAGATGCGCACATCGCTCGCGGCGCTTACATGTCCGGCATAAACATCTTCCCAGTAGCGTGTGATTTGATGTTGTTTTCCAATATCCAATCCTGAAGTATCGGCAATGCGGATGCGGTTCATGTCGAAGAATGAAATGGAAGCATACCATTTATATGTATTTCTGTAGAATATGAGTCTTTCAGTAATTTCTTCGGCGCTGGATTTTCCGGAAGTGAGCACATGACCTCCGGCAATTATCTGTATATCGTTAAAGCTTTTGTATAAAAAACGATCCAGCGCGCTCATGCAAATAATAGCCTGGCTCTCCAGGTTTTTACTAATCTCTCGCTGCAGTATCCTTTCACTTTGAAGATAGACAATAGTAAGTATGACGGCGACAATAATTGTGCTTAAGCTTATAAGGAGAGCTGATAATTTAGGTGCAAATTTCATTTATCTTCCCAGTTTTTCGACAACATCCTTTTATTTACGCATTGCGTTGGAGGGACGAGCTTTGTCTCGTCCGTATAATAAACAAATCCTAAATCCGAAGCACCAAACTCTAAACAAATTCAAAATGATAAAATGCAAATTCCCAAAACTTTTGAATTCAAATCTGTCCTGTTTAGAACCTTTCCTCTATTTTTAATATTTGTGATTGTTTCGTATTTCGATATTCGAATTTCGTATTTTTCCTGTCTCGTCCGCCGTTATACGGTCACGACGAAGCGTGACCCTCCATCTACCATCTGAAAACATTTAATTCCCCATGGTAAGGCCAAACACCATTTTTATCTATCAATTTATGTCTCAACGGATTCATATTGACATATTCCCATTTTCTCGAATACGAATCGCCTTTGCGCAGCTGCCTATCCCAGAATTCCTTCTGCCATAAAGGGCGTTCATCTACTTTGTGCCATTTGAGTGAGACAAGGGATTTCCAGTATTTTATCCAGTCGGCTAATGAACGGCTAATATTAATTGCTGATGGAGAACAGAAGAAATGGATGTGATCAGGCATAATCATATATTTGCCGACTAGCCAGTCTCCAGCGAGTTTCCATGCTGATACGAGGTTAAGGTAAGCAATATCATTTGCAAAAATCTTTTTCCTGTCTTTACTGCAGACTGTTACATATATAATATTGGGTCTGCCTAGTTTATCTATATAAGGCCAATGGGCGGGATGGCGTCTGTCAGGTAATTTGTTATCATTCGATTCCATATCATCCTTTTATTTACACATCGCGCTGGTTACGGTTCCGACGAAGCGTGACCCTCCACAATTTGGCCTATAACGGTCACGACGAAGCGTGACCATCCACAATTTCATTTACTTGGCTAATTCCTCGACAAATCTATCTTCTATAATTTTATCAAAATCCGAAATATGGGACAACTGTCCTCTCTTTACATAAAAGTCTGCGATTAACTCGCCTGAACCGTACAAAGAGGTGTGAGCGGCGCTTTTATGCATCGCTTCCACATTCTCTTTCAAATCCAGAATTTTCAGACCATTGAGTCCGCTTCTCATCTCTGCTTCGGTCATGTCTTCATGCTTTGCCATAATCCTGACAGCTTCGACTCTATTACTCTTCAGAAAATCTACTGCCTCCAGAAGAGATTTGACTACTGCTTTAACTTCTTCAGGCCGTTCAGTAATTGTTTTATCATTAAAGACCAGAACATCGGTGATTAAACCAGGCACATCATTTGCTTCTGCCAGGACTTTATATCCTTTTTTCAAAGCCTCGCTCTTTGCCGGCTCCCATGTATGCCCTGCGTCAATCAAACCTTTCTCAAGAGCCGCCGGGACATCCAGCGCAGGCACTATTTCAAAACGGATCTCATGCTCTTTAATTCCCGCCTGCTCAAGAACAGCGAGCGCAAAAATATTAGAAAAAGAATTTGGGGCTCCGATACCTATCTTCTTTCCCTTTAAGTCAGAAAGGCTTTTGAATTCGCTCTTACCTACAATCACATCTGCGCTAGTTGAATACTCTGTTACTAAAACTACTTTTGCTCCTATTCCTTCGGCATCCTGTAAGATAGCATCTGCATAGACTTCGAAATTACCGTCAACTTTCCCTTCGTTATAAAGTTGGTAGGACTGGAAATAATCATTACACAACACTAGTTCCACCTGCACGCCGTTCTTCTGGAAATAACCTTTTTCCTGCGCAATATATGCGTAGGCATAACCTGCCCAGACATTGATGCCGATTTTTAACGGCCCTTTGGGTTCGGGCGCTTTCGTGCAAGATGTTATTATTGCAATTGCGCAGATAAACAGTGCCAGAAATAATTTCCGCGTCATTACTTCTTCTCCGCCTTGAGCTGTTCAATCTCATCGCGAAGTTCCTTTATCCTGAATTCGCGCTCCACAGTGGCTTTTCTGAACCGTTCAAGTTTTTCAATTTTTTCTTTCAGCTCTTTTGTTCGCTCTTCGACTTTATCTTCCAATACAGCATAGGCAAGATTCAGCTCTTTTTGCAACAGCGCCTGATTAATGACAAAGGAAGCGGCAATGCTGATTGTATTAAGCACCGTGTCTTCCGATGGTGATATGATGTGTTTGGAAAAGAGAGCCAGAACTCCAAGAGTTTGTTCCGCTCCAATCTTGATCTGATAACCTGCAAAAGAGACAAGGCCAAGCTCGCGAGCCCATTCATGGTTATGTACCTTAAGATCGTTAGGGGCATCATTTGTCAGGAATCGGTGTGCTTTGCCTGAAGCAATTTGCCCGATTTTATAACAATTGAAAGGAACCCTGCTGTGAGCTTTGCCGTCTATGTGAGTATATCGCCCGGAACTTGCCACCAAATGCAGGCATTTATCGCGATATTGGCAGACATGGTGATCTTCTTTAGCATCTGCGTGGACACAGCCTTGATTGCACTTATCTCCTGGTCTTACTAACCACATTAGACAAAAGTCGGCATCAAAAATATGCACGATCTCATCAGTTATATTTTTAATTTTATTCTCAAGTGTATCTGGTGAAAGAAGGGAGAGCAGAAGCGAAGCGGTACTCTGGTCTATTATGAGTCTTTTTGCGTTATCTTCCTCTGTTTGCTTTAGCTTTGTGATGTCGCGGACTGTGGCCTGAAGAAACCGTTCGCCTCTATCTTCCTGCCGTGACAGCAATACAGTCGCCGGAAAAACTGTGCCGTTCGCCCTCTCGTGCATCCACTCGAAGAAATTCGAGCCTTTCTCCAGGGCCAGATCCATCATCTCCTTAGCTTTATTGCTTGACAAAGCCCCGTCCGGCTGGTACTCAGGCGACAGCGTCGCAGGCGATCGGCTTTTGAAGTCCTGCTCATCTTTACAATCGAAGAGTTTGACAGCCGCAGAATTCCCGGCTATAAATCCTTTATCAGGCGACAGCATCATAATGGCATCAGCTGAATTATCATAAATCAAGTGGTAGCGATACTCCCTTTCTTTTTCCCTTTCTTTTTCCCTTTCTTTTTCCCTTTCTTTTTCCCTTTCTTTGCGGTCGGTGATATCAATCGCAGTCAGAAGGCAATGTTCAGGATTAGAGTTAATAATCCCATCAAGGTGAACGAATGTTGGCAAGTTGCTATTGATTGACAATTCTACTTCGCACGATTCTTTGACTTTGCTTGAAAATACTTTCTCAAGGAAGTCATTGAAAATTGGTTTTGTATCGTCCGAAACATAAACTCCTAAGTGTATGCTTTTTAGAGTCTGGCGGTCTTTGCCGAGCATTTTTGCGCCGCATAAGTTCAGCTCAATGATTTTGCCGTCTCTTAAAAGCGTAAAATAACCCGATGGCGCGAAGTCGTATAACCTGGCGTATTTCTCTGCTATATCTTCGGCTGAGGTTTTTGCCAGAATGAGTTCTTCATTCTGCAATTCAAGCTCTATCTGGTGCACTTGCAGTTCGTGAGTGAGTTTCAGTTTATCGTCTTCAGAAAACTCTTGAGTTATTTTGGGCTTATTTCTTTTCAGGCGTTCTTCCGCCTCATGTCTGATAATAGATACTGATTTTAAGTTATCTGAATTATTTTCCATTTTAGTATCTCCATTTTTTAACATCGCATTGGAGGGACGAGCTTTGTCTCGTCCGTATAGCCCTTTTATTAACGCATTGCGTGGAGGGACGAGCTTTGTCTCGTCCGCTTATTTACGGTCACGACGAAGCGTGACCCTCCACAATTTAGCCATAAGTCTATCATATTGTTTTACAAGTATCAATAATGGATAAAATAATAAAAGCCGGACTTGCGTCCGGCATTTACAGGGATGGATTCTTGGTTAAAATGCTAGAAAGTTACGGGATAATTTTCTCAACAGGCGCCGTGAAATTGTACTTACTCATCTTGTTTGCCTCAGTGCTTGCTGCTGCGATCTTGAACGCGTATTTAGTTCCGCTCTTCAGTCCTGTAATACTGCAGCCTTTGGAGTTTGAGAAGAGTTTGCTGTACCACTCATCGTTGTTTCCCGGAGCAGGAACAGGCGTGAATAAACCAATATAGCCTGTAGCCTTCGGTACTGAGGAGAAGTTAAGGAACGCTTCTCCTGAATTGTCACCGGTAGTCACATGGAAATTCTCAGGCACCGGAAGAATTCCTACTGGTTCTGGAAGTTTTGTGATAGGAAAACCAGAACCGTCCAGCTTGGCAAGGTTGCCTTCGGCTATGCCGTTGACATAGTTGCCGAGTTTTGCAAGGAGATCCTCGAGAACGAGCTTCTTATCGTTCTTTATCTGGGTATCCTGTTTTGTACCGTCTTTAGCCTTAACCAGCGCGGCAGAGTATTCAGTAATTGCTGTCTGAATAACTGTCAGGGTGGGTACTGGTTTAGCGAAGTCGGCATTCAGAGTCATCTTGTTGACAATGAGCTGAGCTATATCAGTAAGGTCATTGTCTCTGTACTGTTTGAAATTGATAACTGCTTTCTGCTTAGACATAAGCCCTCCTTATTCTTGGATTGTTTTATTAACGAATCCATCCCTAATGGCATGATTCTAACAAATTTGTCTGTCATTTCATCACTTATTGGCATAAAAATAGAGTTTTTTGGCACCAAAATGGAATATTTAGGCATCAGTGCGGAGCTTATTGGCATTAGTCCAGAGCGCAAAGGCATCAGTCCAGAGCTTACAGGCATCGTTGCAGAGCGCAAAGGCATTAGTCCAGAGCTTACAGGCATCGTTGCAGAGCTCAAAGGCATCAGTGTGGAGCTTACAGGCATCAGTGGAGAGCTTATTGCTATTAAGACAGAGCTTGGTGATAGACTACTTTAAATTCTTTATGGCCTTTTCCTGCTTGGATACAGCTTCTAACACTTCATCGGCTATATCGGGGTATTCTTTTCTCAGGCAGTCCGGGCAGAGGCTATGGCTGAACTTCGTATCGGTATGACTTGCAATGTATGTATCGACCTGACCCCAGTATCCTTCATCATCTCTGATTTTCTTGCAGCTCGAGCAGATAGGAAGCAATGCTTTGAGTGTTTTTATATTTGCCAGGGTAGATTCAAGCAAAAGGGTTTTTTCTTCCAATTGAGCGGTTTGTTCTTTAACAAGCTCTTTAAGATGGTCTCGATGCTTTATGAGTTCTTGCTCGGCTTTCTTACGCTCTGTGATGTCTCTAACTATACCTATGGCATGCCATGATTTCCTGATTTCTATTGAAGAGAGAGAAAGATCAATGGGAAACTCTTCGCCGTTTTTGCGTATTCCTGCAAGCTCGAGGGTTTTTCCGATAGCCATTCCTTGCCCGGTATGCTGAAAGTGTGAAAGGGCCTTCGAGTGTTCTCCATGGTAGCGCATTGGAGCAAGGAGTTGATGGAGGTTTTTGCCTATTGCTTCATTTTCAGAGTAACCGAATATCTTTTCAGCGGCCAAGTTCCAGAATGTTATAAGCCCCTTTTCATTCATCATTATAATGGCATCCTGAGCGGCAAGGGCTATAGATTTGGTTTGCTCTTCACTCTCCCTTAGCAAATCCGCCGCCTTCTTGCGCTCGGTGATATCAATCGCAGTCAGAAAGCATTGTTCAGCATTTTCGGTAATAATTCCCTCAAGGTGAACGAATGTTGGCAAGTTGCTATTGATTGACAATGTTACTTCGCACGATTCTTTGGCTTTGCTTGAAAATACTTTCTCAAGGAAGACATTGAAAATTGGTTTTGTATCGTCGGAAACATAAAGGCCAAACCGCTTGTTTTTTAGACTCTGGCGGTCTTTGCCGAGCATTTTTGCACTGCATAAGTTTAGCTCAATGATTTCGCCGTCTCTTAAAAGCGCAAAATAACCCGATGGCGCGAAGTCGTATAACCTGGCGTATTTATCAGCGTTCTCCACTGCTGAGGCTTTTGCCAGAATGAGTTCTTCATTTTGCAATTCAAGCTCTATCTGGTGTACTTGCAGCTCGTGAATGAGTTTCAGCGTACCTGATAAATTTGTTTCTGGAGACGCTTTTTTCAGGCGTTCTTCTGCCTTCTTTCGGAGAGTAGAGGCTTTTAGTTTATCGTCGTTATTTTTCATTTTAGTATCTCCATTTTTTAACATCGCATTGGAGGGACGAGCTTTGTCTCGTCCGCCGTATTATATAACGGTCACGACGAAGCGTGACCCTCCACAATTTCAGCCCTTAGCGGTCAGCATTCAGCGTTTAGCGTATAGTTTAAACAAACTATCGGCTCTACGCTCATTCCCACTTCTTAAATCTGCTATCTTACCCTTATTATTACCCTTACTCTATAATCTTACCCTTATTAAACCATCTTGCAGCTAAACCTTTCCCTTTGCAATGAATTTTACCTTTTCCTTTCAGATCCTTAAGAACAACCCTTATCATTTCCCTGCTTACAGTTGGACATTTTAGTTCTATCTCTCTTATGGTAAAAGAGTCTTCATAAGTCTCAACAGCGCTTATGATAGCTTGTGTCTTAGCACCTTTAGGTTCAGTCAACGCATTAAATTTGTTTTCAAATTCCTTATATAAATTTTTGATTGCAAATAGAATATAGTTTATATAAATCCAAGGATTATGCTTGCCTTCATGCCAACCATGCGAAGACATTTCCAATGTCTCGTAATATTGTTCTTTCGTATCTTCAATAATTTTCTCTATACTCACATAACGCCCGGCATCAAAACCAAAGCTATATAGGTCCATTAAAAGTAAAAGCCTCGACATCCTTCCGTTTCCATCTCTGAAAGGATGAATACACAGGAAATCCAGGTTAAAAGCCGCCAAAGCTACTAATTCAGGCAACTTATGTTCAGTTACGAAGCTTTTATAAAAATCCAACAGCCTTTCAAGATAACTGAGTGTATCTTTTGCCACAACAGTTTTAAATCTGACTCTTCTTGTCCCGTCAGGATAAGTCTCAATAATATCTGAATCAACATCTTTAAACTTTCCGGCATCCCAAATATCTCCACGCATTATTCTGTGCAGATTAAGTATTAGGTCTGTTGTTAAAGGAAGTTTTCTGGAATTTGAGTGAATCAAACTAAGAGCCTTCCTGTATCCTCTGATTTCTTCTTCATTACGGTCTTTAAGATGCTGTCTGCCAAAAACTACGGTTCCGATCCTCTTGTTATCTATTTCCACACCTTCAATTCTGTTCGATGATATAGCACTTTCAATAACAGCATATTCCTTGAGAGTTTTGAGCTTATGCGCAGATTGGGTATAAAACAACTGCTGCCTTCCCTTCATCTCTGCTATGTCACTTAGAAGCCAGGTTGTTGCCAGAGGAATTTCTCTGATATTGTCACCGAATTTTTCGAATGTTTTCATTCGATTCCACATCGTCCTTTTATTTACATATCGCGTGGAGGGACGAGCTTTGTCTCGTCCGCCGTATTATAACGGTCACGACGAAGCGTGACCCTCCACAATTTCAGCCCTTAGCGGTCAGCATTCAGCGTTTAGCGTATAGTTTAAACAAACTATCCGCTCTACGCTATTCCTATGTGCTTGTTATTTTGTCTTTTCGTAAACTTTTCTTGCTTCCCTAAGCGCTTCATTTGTTTCTCTGAGTTGAATTTCCAGCTTTTTGGATACGGTTATATCAGCAAAGGTAATAACCAGTCCATCTATTCTGTCGTCTATAGTCCTGTATGGCATAATCCTGGCATTAAACCATCTTCCGTCATTCGTGGTAATTGCCGTTTCGATAAATATCAGGGTTCTGAGCACCTGAGCGGCATGATCAGCAATTTCAGGATACTGCAAATCACTGACAAGTTCGGTAAAGTGCCTGCCGATATCTGCCTTACGCAGTTTAATGATCTTGGTTATATGCTCTGTGAACCTGCGGATATTAAAGTCCCTGTCAAGGAAGAGAGTAGCAATCTCAGTACTGTTTAGCAGGTTTTTCATATCGTCTTCTGCCTGTACAAAAGCGCTTACCTTGCTCTGCAGTTCGGCATTAACTGTCTGCATCTCTTCATTCAAGCTCTGCATCTCTTCTTTGGATGTGGTGAGTTCCTCGTTAGTAGATTGGAGCTCTTCATTGGCTGACTGGAGTTCCTCATTGGTAGATTTCATCTCCTCCTGAGTCGTCTGCATTTCTTCGCGTGTGCTTTGCAAATCTTCATAAATGCGCTGATGTTCAAGTTCTGCATCTTTCTGTTTCTTGCTTGAGCTGTGTCGTAGTGGTTTACCTTTCATATCCTCATGCTCGACAGCGTTCACATCGGCAAATACCACAATAATCATGCCTCTTAACGACTCCGGACCTTCTAGGCGCTGGACAGTAAGATCTAAAAGCTGAGTGCCTCCGTTGGTGCCTACTTTGATATTGCGCCTGATCACAGTGTTAAAGCTCTGCATGGCTAAACGGAAGGCGCCAGGCAGTTCATGCCGTAAGCCTTCGCGCGCCATGGCATGTATGTTTAAGTTTGCTTTGCCGGCAGTAGGTTCTAGGTACTTTCCTGTACGGCCCGTAATGTAAATGATATCGCCTGCGGCATTGGTCAGCACGCTTGCCGGGGAAAAGCGCTGAAGTAAGACCTGATCGGCAAGGGTCTGGATGTTTTCAACGACTTTAGGTGTCTTTTGCTCAGTGGTCTTACTAGTGTTGCGAAAAGAACTTGGAAAATCAATGAGTTCAGGCAATATACCCCTTTGCAGGCGTCTGAAAATTTTCAATTTGTTATCAATCACTTCAAAGCCATCGCTATTTGGGCCAATAGTTTCGGAAGTGCCAAGAAGCATAATCCCGCCGGAATTAAGCGCGTAGTTAAAGAGAGACATAAGCTTTTTCTGTAACTCGCTTTCCATGTATATTAGCATATTGCGGCATGAAAGGAGGTCCAGTCTGGTAAAGGGCGGGTCTTTTATCACATTCTGAGCAGCAAACACCACCATCTCGCGTATAGATGAATTCACCCGGTACCCTTCACCTTCAACAATAAAAAACTGAGAGAGCCGATCGGGAGAGACATCAACTTCAATATTTTTAGAGAACATCCCTTTGCGCGCTTCCTCAATGGCACCATTGTCAAGGTCTGTAGCAAATATCTGCAAAGTCAGCTTCTTGGTATTTTTGAATTGCTCCATTGCCTCTTTAAAAATAATAGCCAGGGAAAAAGCCTCTTCCCCAGTTGAACAGCCCGTCACCCAGGCGCGAAGTACATACCCGTTGGGCAAATCGTTAATCATAGAGGGAAGAATACTTTCTTTGAGATTATCCCACACGGCGCTGTCGCGGAAGAAGCTCGTAACTCCAATAAGCAGTTCCTTGAAAAGCAAATCAACCTCAATGGGATTTTCCTGCAAATAGCGGACATAGTTTTGTATCTTGTCTATCTGGTGAATACCCTTGCGCCTTTCGATGCGGCGGAACAAAGTGTTTTTCTTATAAAGCGAAAAGTCGTGCCCCGATTGCTCGCGCAGCAGAATGATTATTTTATCAAGGTTGCTTTTGTTTTTAGAGTCAACCTCATCTTCATTATTAATTTTCGGGATGAATTTAAGTATGTCTATGAGTTTGACAGGCAACTCCTCGGCAGGCGCCACAATATCGGCAATAACAGCTTCAGTCGCGCTTCTGGGCATGCCGTCGAACTTGGCAGAGGCAGGTGCCTGTACGAGTACCAAACCGTTTTTCTCTTTAATGGCTTTCAGCCCAAGAGAGCCGTCTGAGCCCATTCCCGAAAGGATAATTCCAATACTTTTTTCCAGTCTGTCGTCTGCCAATGAACGCAAGAAAATATCAATAGGCAACCGTTGGCCCCGGGATTCTACAGGATCAAACAAATGCAGAGAACCATTGAGTATTGACATGCTCTTGTTGGGCGGTATCACATATACGCAGTTTGGCTTGACTTTAAGATCATCGTTTGCCTGTACTACTTTCATGGAGGTAAATCTCTGCAAAAGCTCCGGCATAATTCCCACATGCGTCGGGTCAAGGTGCTGGATAACCACAAACGCCATTCCGTTGTTTTCAGGCATATTCCTAAAAAACAGCTCCAGCGCTTCAAGCCCGCCTGCCGAAGCGCCGATGCCTACAATCGGAAATTCTTTAGTTAAAGGCTGAGTGACAGTTAAGTTTTTATCCTTTGATTTTGACTTAATGCTTTTTATCATCATTCTCCCTTTTTGATGTTCGGCAACTTGAAGGATACAATTCTTTCTTTATATCCGATATTTCACAATTAAACAATAAACAGAAAAAATGAAGCTGATAATAAACATTTTTATAACTTAATATAAACGCGTTGGAGGGTCATGCTTCGTCGTGACCGTTATAGGCGAAACTGTGGAGGGTCACGCTCCGTCGTGACCGTTATAGGCAAAACTGTGGAGGGTCACGCTTCGTCGTGACCGTTGATTATACGGACGAGACAAAGCTCGTCCCTCCAACGCGATGTGTGAATCAAATGACGATGCTGACGAGACAAAGCTCGTCCCTAGTGTGTCCGATTTCATTCCTATACACAGGCGAGACGCCCGTTCTACAATATTCAGCCCTGGCTGGGAGTAGTTAGCAACCAAGGATTGATTAGTTCAACTCCGCTTCTGGCCATATCTTTAGTATTTCTGGTAACGACAGCCATTGAGTTGGTGATTGCAGTGCACGCAATCAATGCATCAATAGTAGGCATTGGTTCACCTTTTTTTTCGAGCAACCCCTGTATGAGTCCCCAACTTTCAGCAACTTCTTTATTGACATCCAAGGTTCTTTCTATAAATCTATTTTCAATTTCTGCGAGCCACTCAATTAAAGAGTTCTTTTTCTTTGAGTCTGTAAGTTTGGATATTCCTTTTTTTAGTTCACCAAAAGTCAAAACACTAATATGGAGCGACTCTTCTTTTTTTGAGTAAAACCATTTTTCAACATTCGCATCAGGCATGGGCTTAATCAATTCAGATATAACGCATGTATCTATCAAATATTTCACAAATAAAACTCCCTGTCCATGCTTTTAGATCTTTCCATATCAAGTTCCACCTTGGGAGCCCTTTGAAAAAGTAACCTGAGATTTTCTTTCGGCTTTGATAATTTCGCATATTGCTCCATCGAAACTACTACTACACAATCTTTGCCTCTTTTTGTTACTATCTGCGGTTGCCCATCTAATACCGCATGATTTATAACCTCTGAAAATCTGCTTTTAGCTTCCTGCAGTTGCCATGTATTTCTCATTTTCAATTCTCCTTTTAACTAGTCAGTCTAGACATAGACATGATACCGCCTGAAGATTAAAAAATCAATAAAAATCTACGACTTCATCCATATTCCTGTGTATTCCTTAACGATCCTGCCTGTGATTGAGTTTCCCATCTCGGGCCCGAAGAAAAAACTCATCACCCTTTTTGCTTCGTCTATATTTTTGAAACGGTAATCTGTAGAAATTACCGAATGCACAAAAGAGTATTTGTCCTCCAGTATTGAGTAGAACTGCTTAAGTATCGGGCTGGGCGGATTTGGCTTTTCGGTATTTGTTCCCATTGTTTCTATGAATATCAAACTGCCGCCTTCTTTAACTTTGCTTTCAGAACTTCGGACAAGTTTTTCGACTGTTTCTTCAATATTCTCGCTTTGATCAATGACAGTATGACCGAAAGCCCATCCTTCAATTACGACATTGTAAACGCCATCAACCTTGTCAATTTCATTATTGTCCAAGACTTGATACTTAATCTTATCCTTGTAAAGTTCGAGCTTCTGTCTGGTTTCTTGCAGCATATGAGCTGATCTGTCGCAGCAAAGAATTTTCGAGGCTCTTTTGGCATAGAGAGCAGTAACACGGCCGGTACCTGTGCCAAGCTCCAGGACTGAAGCGCCGTCTTTAATATTTTTGTCAAGGAATTTCTTCAGGTTTCCTTCGTAGTCTTCATTGGAAATTAGTTCGTCATACTCCAAGGCGAAGTTATCATATATTTCATACATTGACGGCATAATGCCTCCAGGCTGTTTTTTATGTTTATTTAGCGTTCTTTCTAATGCTTTTTTTATATGGTATAGTCTATTTCTGCCCAAATAGATTTTAGCGCATTATGCTAACGATATAAATCTGAATTTTTGCAATCTAACTGAAACTTAGGTCATTTCTTGAAGAAAAAATACACTGACTACACCACACTTGGCGCTCACCTTGCTACAGAAAACGGTCACGCTGGAACCACATTTTCCGTTTGGGCTCCTCACGCTCTAAGCGTTCGAATAGTGGGCTCTTTTAATAATTGGAACGGCGATTATCATGTCATGCTCAAAAAAGGCCGCGGGGGCATCTGGTCACTCTTCATTCCGGGAGTCGGAGTCAATACGCACTATAAGTATGAAATTATAAATCATGACCACAAAAGATTTCATAAAATAGATCCAGTCGCTTTTTCTACAGGCATAGCTCCTGATTTTTCGAGCAAGGTGGTTGACTTAACCCAATTTGAATGGGAAGACCATGACTACCAAGCGGCAAAAAAGAACCGTGACAAATGGCAGCAGCCTATTTCAATTTATGAAATGCACCCCGGTTCCTGGCGCCGTCACGCAGACGGAAAGTTTTATTCTTATATCGAATTGGCTCACAGCCTGGTTGACTACATAAAATATATGGGATACACCCACATCGAATTAATGCCGATAATGGAACATCCTTTCGATGGTTCGTGGGGTTATCAGAGTACAGGATATTTTGCCCCTAATGCACGCTTCGGCCACCCGATAGACTTTATGTATTTTGTGGATTACTGCCACAAGGCCGGAATCGGCATAATCCTTGACTTCGTCCCCGGGCATTTCTGCCGGGACAAACATGGGTTGGCATGGTACGACGGCAAACCATGTTACGAATATGATGCTTACCGCCGCAGTGTCAGAAATAACTGGGGCAGCAATAATTTTGCGCTTGGCAGACTCAAAGTGCAGAGTTTCCTTATAAGCAGCGCTCTTTTCTGGATTGATAAATATCATGTGGACGCCCTCAGAGTAGATGCTGTGGCAGATATGCTCAATGTAAGCGGCAAAGGTCATAATGCCGGAGTTAAATTTATGCGCAAACTCAATGATGCCATTAATGAAAGGTTTCCGGGAACTCTCTGCATAGCAGAAGATTCAAGCGGGCGAAGACAGGTTACAGACGGCGGCACTCATGGATTGGGTTTTGCTTTTCGCTGGAATATGGGCTGGACTCACGATGTGCTAAACTATATGAAGCACCACCCTAATGACAGGAAACACCATCACAAGCAACTATTATTTACGCTTGAATACGCTCACGACGAAAACTTCATTCTTTCATTCTCTCACGATGAAATGGCTCACGGCAGAAATTCTTTAATTCAGAAAATGCCCGGAAACACATCCGAAAGACTGACTAACCTCAAACTCCTTCTGGCGTGGCAGACAGCGCACCCCGGAAAAAAACTTCTTTTCATGGGAGCTGAATTTGCTCAGGAGCATGGATGGCGTTTTGAATCCCAGCTCGAATGGGATAAGCTGAATATTAAACAGTATCAGCAAGTTCACATATTTGTTAAGCATCTCAATGAGTTTTACAAGAGCCACCGAGCTTTATGGCAGCTCGACAAAGGACAGCAGGGGACGATTATTCAGGCGAGCGATCCTGATAACTGCACCGTCATACTGCGCAGGCAGGGATGGGATCATAATGATTTTATTATAATTGCCGCTAACTTCTCGAACTGGGCATTGAACGATTACTATCTGGCCGCTCCGCAAGCTGGAAACTATCAGGTTGCCTTGTCAACGGACTGGGAACAGTACGGCGGCTCCAGTCGCCCATGGATTCCGATGCAGACCGAAAATCACCATTTGCAGGGGCTTGCGTACAGATTTAAAATAAATATTCCTGCGCTGTCGCTATTGATGATTAAAAAAGTGTAATAGCCTCCGTTTCTGGATGAGTTTTATCTGTATGAACTTGCTCCAATTTGACTTATTGGAGTACAAGAGCTAGTGTTTGCGTATGATAGATTGCATTTAAGACCTCATTGTCTCTACTAAAGAACAAACACTGATCTCTGCTAATACTCAATCCGTCGTTTTAATAATTGACCAAATCCATACGGTATGCCTTTGCTTCTATATGGTCAGGTTCTCAAGAAAGATAAAAGGTTAAAAAATGTCTACTAAGTCTTTTGATCCCAATGTATTTCAGGAAAAAGAAAAATCAGAAATAGATTTCTCAGGGTTGGGCATCGCTCCCAAAATTCTTGAAATTCTCGCACAAATAAATTTTAAAGTTCCGACGCCTATTCAGTTAAAAGCAATCCCTATTGCTACATCCGGTAAAGATGTTATCGGAGTAGCGCAGACCGGAACAGGCAAGACTCACTCTTTTGCCATACCTATGGTTCAGATATTATCTGAAGGAAAAGGTACAGGTTTGGTTTTAGCACCTACCCGTGAATTGGCTATTCAGATTAATGAAGCATTTCAGGATATTGCCCGCCCTTTCGGGATAAAAACTGTCTGCCTCATTGGCGGTGCTAATATGATGAAGCAAACTCAGAATCTCAAAAGAGGCCCACGGATAGTTATCGCTACTCCCGGAAGGCTTATAGACCATATCAGACGAAGAAATTATCGTGGAGATACTGTTCAGATGCTCGTCCTGGATGAGGCAGATATGATGCTTGATATGGGGTTTGCTCCTCAGATTAACCAGATTCTTACTGCTCTGCCAAAGGATAGACAGACCATGCTCTTTTCGGCGACTATTCCTAAAGCGATTATGGAACTGGCTACTACTTATATGAGACTTCCTGTTTCAGTGGAAGTAGCGCCTTCAGGGACTACAGTTGAGCGCGTAACTCAGGAATTGTTTATCGTTCACAAGGATGCAAAACTTCCTCTATTGGGCAAATTGCTTGCGGAATATCAAGGCTCAGTGCTTTTGTTCTCCAGGACAAGGCACAATGCACGGAAATTAACCAAATCAATTTATGATATGGGGTATGATGCGGCAGAGATACATTCTAATCGTTCTCTCACTCAGCGCCGTGAAGCTCTTGATGGATTTAAGGCAGGCAAATATAAAGTGCTTGTGGCTACTGATATTGCCGCCAGAGGTATTGATGTGTCGGGGATTGAACTTGTCATTAATTTCGACCTTCCTGAAGATCCGGAAAATTATGTTCATCGTATAGGTCGAACAGCCAGGGCAGGGTGTCCAGGTCATGCAATTTCTTTCGCCACTCCTGACCAGAGCCGCGATGTATGGAATATTGAAAGGCTTATAAGATTGATGCTTCCTGTCTCAAAACATCCAGAAATAGCTGCGGAAGAATTTAGGGGACAAAAACCGAAACAACAGCAGCCATCTGGGCGCAGCAGCAGGAATTCAAAACCCACCAGATTCAGCAGGCGGAGCAATTCGCGCTAGACTTTTTTTCACAGGGGGTTTATTTTTAAACCGCTAAAAATAAAAACTCATTGCAAAGAATATCATGGAAAATTATTTAGAATTGGACTTTCTCCTTAAGGAAAAGTCCATCAGAGTCAGGTCTCTCTTCATTGCCGAGAAAATTGACACTAAATCCTTGGAAAAAACAAAGCTCATTTCAAAAGTCCCGATAATGATGCCGTCAGGCTCAAGAGGATGCGCTTTTATTTTTAAGTATGGTTCGATAATACTGATGAATCTTACCCCTTCTGAGGAAGCGGCATTTATCAGAGATATTACTGATTTTCTTAGAGACCCTGTAGAGAACCCCAAAATTGAACAACTCAGTCTGGAAGTCAAACCTGAAATGCAGGATCAGATTAAGGGTGATAAAATCTTCATTTCTGAACTAAAACTTGAACATCTCCAGCTTACTGCGGAAGTTCTTGCTAGAAGCGTAGCCCTTGATTATGAAGAGTCAAAGATTGCTAAGAGTTTTGAACTTATTGAGCCTTTTGCAAAATCTCTTAGCCAGTCAAAATACTGGATAAAAACTTATCACACTAAAGAACTGCTCAAGTACATCGGCACTGCTTTACTCGATCAGCATAATATGGTCGGCAGAGTGGAAGTGATGGAAAAACCCGAACTTCTCTGGGATAATACCAGTATGGAGCGTTTTTACATTCGTCTGATGGAGGAATTTGACATCAAGGAAAGACACAATATTCTGGAACGAAAACTCAATATGATCGGTTCATCAGCTGAAACTGTTCTTGATATAGTTCTTACCAGGCGAAATGTCAGGCTCGAATTCTATATCGTCATCTTGATCGTTATCGAAATTCTTATTTCCCTCAAAGATTTCTTTTAAAAGCCGGATAAGTCTTGTCCATGTTTTATTAAAGCAATGAATTTATATCAGTAACTTTTAGCGGGCACTCGAGCATAAAGCCTTCGGCGTATTGAGTTTCGCAAAGTGAGCCGTAAACTGTTCCTAGTGTGTCCAATGATTTGATTACTGATGATTGAGATTTGTGGGCGGCAAGCGCTTTTTTTTTAATCTCGAAAACATCAGTTATATCAATCAGGAGATCAGGATTGATTATCTTCTTCGGGTTAAGCCAGTAGTAAAGTGTCTGTTTTGGACCTGAATAAACTTCAGGGCTGAATCTCTTGAGCTGAGAAAGAAAGATTGCTTTGTTGACGATGTTATATGCTGCGATATGGTCGGGATGAATCTCTTCTTCGTAATGAGTTATTACGATAGAAGGTCTGAGTTGAGCTAACTCCCTGGCGACCAGTTCATTGGTTTTAATGTCAGAAATTAATCGTCCGTCTTCAAATCCGAGCATTTTGAAGTAGTCTGCTTTTAAAGTTTTAGCGGCTTTAGTTGCTTCTTTGGCTCTGGTCTCAGCATCGCCCGAGCGACCGGCATCACCATTTGTTAAAATTATAATTCCTGTCGTAAATCCTTCAGCTTTTGCTTTTGCAAGGAAACCGCCGCATCCGAGTTCTACATCATCAGGATGAGCTCCGATGGCAATGATTTTAATTTCTGAATTTTCCATATTTATGCGTTATCCTTATTTCTCTTTTTTAAAAACAGCGCATAAGGAATAGTCAGTACAAGCAATATTATAAGCGGTACAATTGTGTAAATCTCAAATGCTCGAATCCCGCCGACATAAGTAAATAGTCCGCCTACCATTCTTGCGGAAAAACTGTCAAAAACTGCTCCAAAAATCATGATAAGACACATTATAGCTGACTGCATGCTCTTGTCGTGACTTGTCATGATCAACGAAATCAAAGTAGGATAAACTGGACCGATAAAGAAACCGAAGAGAGGGATGCAGTATGCGACCAAAGGCAAGTCAAAAATGCTAGTGGCTTGAGCGCCTATGCCGCTTTTTGTGTTGAAGAGCACAAAGATAATAAAAATAAGCCCCAGAATAAAATTTATTATGAAGACCGTATGCCACTTAAGCCATTTGTAGATAAATGTCCCATAGAGCCTTCCCAATGCTATTGTCAGGACGAATATGCTTCCGAGCTGAACGCTGACATGCTTTGGAATTTGAAGGATTTCGTTATTAAAAGTAGTGAGCCATGGGCCGACACCCTGTTCGATTGATTCATAACCTGCAAACATCACTAAAGGAAGGATAATTGCTACAGTGAAAATTACTTTTCTGACATCCTTCATCTGTGCAAGGAAAGGTTTCTTCTTTTCCTGTTCGATAGCTCCTTCATCCATTTTGGTGAATGCAAAGATCAGTCCAAGAACGATGAATATTGCCGATATGAGCCAGAAGAGATAGAGCCAGAAATTTCCTTCTCCTTTGACGAATAGCGAATAAGTCCACATGGCAAGCATATTAGAGAGCATATGAATGAATTCCATGAAATTAACAAATCTTGCATGTCCGGAGCGGGTTTTGACTATCAATCCCACCATGCTGTAACATGAAATCTTAATAACAACATACGATATACCGGTCATCACAAGATAGAGCCTTACCATCCAGATAGAATCTATCATCTTCACGAAAAAACAGACTACAGCGACAAGAAAAAATACAATCACCATTGGCTTCCTGTAGCCGAATTTCAGGAATACGGTAAATACGCCGATAGTTACTAGCAAGTTTGTGATATTGAAGTAAGACTCCAGTGCTCCGGCCGCACCATGGCTTTCATGATAGTAGCTGACAGCCTGCATGATAAGAATAGGGAAACAGTATGTAAGGAAACTTAGGCAAAAGAACGCCAAAAGTATTTTAAGTTTTATACTCAGATTGGAAAAGTCGAGCTTTGTTGAAGATTCGCCATCAGCCATGATTTAGTCCTTTTTTTGTATTTTTATATCTATTATTTCATTGTTCTTAGTTCCAAAATTAATAATAACTTGTCCGTCATTGCGATTTATAAGCTTGCATTTCTTTGATTTATCAACAAGAACATAGGCAAATTTGTCATTCATTATGATGAGGACAGAGGATTTATTTCTGCTAAAAAACTTAAGTTTGAGATCAAGTTTTGAGTAGTTTTTATCGAACTTCCTAGAAAGGATAATTGAGTCAAAACCTGTGTTGATTGTACCGGGTTTGTAGTAAGCGGCGAACCATGAGACGACTGGGGCGGAAAGCCCTCCGAAGGCATGCCAGCCGGCACCGCGTCCGCTATCGATGATGAAGTGCTCCAGGCACCTGTAACTTGAGTCGGTTTCCTGTTTCCAGAGGTTGAGAGCTGTCATGGCGATCTTTTCGGCAAACTTATATTCGCCAAGGTCAAGCATGGTTTTCCAGTAGAACCATTGGTGCGACATCCATGTGGTGCCGTTCCAGTAGCCGTCCTTACGGTAATATGATGCAGACTGATCAACGGCGGATAATCCGACATCAGACCAGATATGTTTAGGGGATTTAAGCCTTTCAATCATTATCTCTTTTTGTTCATCAGTACAAATGCCTGATACAAGTGGATAGGCTCCATCAAGACCCTTGTCGAAATTTTCATTTTCGCTATATTTTAGAATGCCTTTAGGATTGCCGTCCAGATCATGTTCGACATAACTGAAATATCCCGACGCTTCATCCCATGAATGTTTCTGTAAAGAGTCTCTGAGTCTGTTGATGTCTGAATCATAGGCTTTTGAATCTTCAGGCAAGTTCAACAAGTCAGAATACATCCTGAGAAATTTAGCCAGCCTTATGCAATGAGCTGTCGTGATGACAGGAGTATAGAAAGCAGCCAGTTGGCTGTCGTGCAGATATTTCTGCGGAGGGTAGTCATCCCATCCACCGGAATTATAGAAATAATCCCAGGTCTGAAGCAAGCCTGATTTGAATTTAGAAGTCGTAGAGCTATCGACTTTGCCGCAGAGGAATTCATAATACTGTTTAAGTCTTGGATAGAAAAACTCCAGAAGTTCCTTGGATTGAGTTCGGTTCCATATTTCAAAGAAAAGGTAATGCTGAACAGGCACGGGGCTTCCATGATGGATAAAGGCTGATTGCGAACCTGGTGCTGTCAAGTAAACATTAAGGTTTTCGATTGCTCTGTCTAGATCGTATTCCAAGAGTCCAAGTCCGATGAAACCTGAATCCCATGTATAGAGGCAATCCCACCATTTTCCCGGCGTCGAATGACGGATAAAAGATTTTTGAGTGTAAACAGGAAATACTATATTGGACATCAGGACGGCTTTCATAAGGTTCTGTGATAAGAGATATTTATGTCCTGCCTTATTAGATATCTCATGGTTTTTAGGTCTCTTCGTGAAATTTCCCACAGATGAGATATCAATCTGGTTAAGTTCTTTTTTCAAAGCATCAATATTTTCTGATGTGATCACTGCCGCATAAATTTCTTTGGAAGAATTTTCTTTAACTTTGATTGGTCTCAGGAAGATGTTTGTGTAATGACCTTTGCCTTCACCGTACATCTTTAGTTTTACATGTTCATTTGCCATGAGTTTGAAAAAGGAATCTAAATCTTTACAGAAGAACTCTCTTATCTGAAAGTCTGAGAAAAGCCATTTAATGGCATAGTAGTTCGGCGAATCCTTGTATTTTATTATCAGGGAGTCATCTGAATTTCTGATGATCTCTTCGGGTTCGTTCTGCCATTTAATTTGTTTGAATATCACCTTGTTAGCATCATCATTCTCACAGATTGCAAAACCATCCATATTGATGATGCCTTTCTCTGCACAGGTGAATTCAATTTTGTGGGTTCCATGGGAAAGAGATGGGAGTTTATGAAAGACTGCAGAAGGTTCAGTTGAAGGAGGCAATTCAATATTGTCTATAATGTCCTCATCTACTTTTAGAATAAGAGCTTGTTTGTGTCCTGAGGCGTATCGCAATAAAAGAGTTGGGGAGACGAAGTCTCCTTTTATAAGTGCATCGAAGATGATTCTGTCATTGGAATCGAAACCGAGTTCAATTCCTGAACCGTTAACAAAGTTCTGAAGTCGCTTTTCGCCTCTGAACTTTCCGTCAGCGACAAGGTTATCTGTAGGTTTAGATTTGGCGTAAATGAGGTCTGTATAATCAAGAGAATCGATCCAGACTCCTTTGTATGGAAGGTTAACCTCTGCCGGATAAAGGATGTTGTCAGGCTGGTACTCCATAATAGATGGAAAGTGAATCGAAGCCATTAAGTGGAGTGCGAGAGCTTGAGTAAGTTTAGTATTGTTGACAAGGTCGATCCTTATTATTTGGCCGATGTCTTTGTAAAGATGATAAGAGATGTCTGCGTAAACTCTGTCTTTCCATTCAAGCATGTGCCTGAAGCTGAAATAATCCAGATTTGCCGATGCATCCCATGGATAATATTCAGTTTCAAAGAAGACATTGGGAACATCTACTCTTCTGCGGTAGTAAGCAGGGAAGACACTGAGGTCAAACCTGATACCTCTCTTTTTGTCTGCCAGATGAGAAGTGCCGATATATTTCTTTGTGTATGGACCCCAGTCCGGCAGTAGTGTCAGGTCATGCTGATTTTCGATCTTATGGAGTAGTTCTTCAATCATATTATTCGGGTTTTATTTTTGAATTTGCTGTTTCGTTATTTCTTTAGTCCAGCGTTCCTTGAGATAATGAGCGGCGAGTTTTGGCTGGCGCTGGCGAGTGAAGACACCTTTTTTGTTTCCATCAACTCTTACGATTCCCTGTGAGGTCTGGAAGTCTGCAAAATTCCAGACATGTTCGCCGATGACGAAATGGAGTTTATCGAAAACTTCATGATATTTTTTCAAGAATTCCATCTGGTATTCTTCTGAGAACATGACAGACGGACACTTGTGTATTCCTGCTACGGTATCGACGCCGTATTCTGAGATTATGATTGGTTTCTTTTCAGCTTCATACCAGCGTTTGAGCCAATCTTCGAGTACGGCTCCGCCCCATTCAATGTTGCCTGGCTGAGAATACCATCCGAAGTAGAGATTTAAACCTATCACATCAACATATTTTGATACGAAGCATTTGCCTGGTTCGATGAGCATGATATCGACATTGATGAGAGGGCGTTTATCAATCGAGCGGACAACTTCGCAAAGCCGGCGGAAATAGTCTTCACAGGCAGGTTCCATAGTGGATGCTTCATTGGATATTGACCACATGATTACAGATGGATGGTTCTTGTCGCGCTTGACCAGTCTGCGCAGATCATTGACATGATTCTGCCATGAATTATCATCAATTTTTCCTTCTTTGAATACCCCATTAAGAGCTCCGACTGCTGGAACTGCTTGTCCAAGCAAACCGACTGCAGGAACTTCATCGATGATTAGTATTCCGTATCTGTCAGCAAGATCCATCATTTCTTCAGAATATGGATAATGTGAAGTGCGGTATGAGTTTGCATTTATCCATTTTAGGAGTTCATAATCTCTGACTGCTAGCGGATAGTCAAAACCTTTTCCGCGGACATCAGAATCCTCGTGCTTGCCGAATCCCTTAAGATATATTGCTTCTTCATTTATAAGCAATTTGCCGTCTTTTACGCAAACTGTTCTGATACCGCTTGTTAATGAATATTCATCAACAAGCTTTTTTTTATCCCAAAGTTCTATTTTAATCGAATAAAGGTATGGATTTGAGGGAGACCAGAGAGTTACATTATCTACTATCAGGCGACCTTTTTCTCCATGAGAGCTAGAACAAAGGACTCCTTTTTGATCATAAACGAAAACTCCTACTGTGTCACCTTTTGCCTTTTCTACTGAGTAGTCAATGAAACCTCTGCTTTCAGAAAAGTGAGTCTCAAGAGTGACATCTTCAATGAAAGTTTTTTCTGTTTTGAAGAGATAAACTGAGCGGTGAATTCCGCCGTAGTTAAAAAAGTCGTGTTGTTGTTTCTGGATTTTTCTTTTTTTGCCATCAGGGCCGATATATTCTACAACTTCTCCTGGAGGAAGAGTTTGCCATGAAAGCTCATTATTTACGCAGACAACTATTGTGTTGCTTTCTCCGCAGATGGCATTATTTGTCAAGTCTGCTTCAAATGGTAGAAAGCCGCCTTTGTTCCTGCAAACTTCTTTGCCGTTGAGATAGACCACAGTGTTATGAGAAACACTTCCAAAGTAAATGCCGACTCTCTTTCTCTCCCATGATTCTGGGATAAAGAAGGTTCTTTTGTACCAGACATCCCCTACATGGTCGCGGAGCTTTTCAGAAACGCCGATATCATTGTAACTTGATGGAACAGGCATCAAAATAGCCGATGTGAAGGAACCTTTTGACCATTCATTATTTTTTTTGGCATCATCAAAATCAGGATAAAAATCCCATATCCCATCGAGACTGACGAGCTCTCTGGTTTTAGACTGTTTTGGAAACATTATTTAAACTCCTAGTCTTTAATGTTCTTATCTCTGAACTCTGCCCGAAGCATCGCCTTTGACTAGCGTCTCAATCTCTTCTCGGTTGACCAGGTTAAAATCGCCAGGAATGGTGTGCTTGAGCGCTGATGCTGCCACAGCGAACTCCAATGAATCTTTCATGTCTTTACCATCCATCAATCCGCAAATAAGCCCTGCTGAGAATGAGTCCCCACCGCCAACTCTGTCCACAATATGTATCTCATATTTCTTGGAGTTGTAGAAATCTTTTCCGTTATAAATCAAAGCTGACCAGCTGTTATCAAAAGCTGAGTGAGATTCTCTAAGCGTAGTTACGACATATTTGAAGCCAAACCGTTCCTGCATCTGCTTAAATATGCTTTTGTACCCTTCCATTTCCAGATTGCCTGAGCTTACATCGCTGTGTCCGGGTTTGAATCCAAGCACTTTCTCAGCATCTTCTTCATTGCCTATGCAGACATCGACATATTTCATTAAGTTTGTCATAACTTTCTGGGCTTCGGCAGATGTCCAGAGTTTCTTTCTGTAATTAAGGTCAACTGAGACGGTAACGCCGTGTTTTTTAGCTGATTTGAGGGCTTCTTCTGTTAAGATTGCCGCCTTTTTGCTTATAGCAGGAGATATGCCTGAGAAATGGAACCAACTGGCATCTTTGAATATCTTGTCAAAATCGTATTCGCTGACATCGGCTTCGGCGATTGCTGAATTTGCCCTGTCATAAATAACTTTAGATGGTCTCATTGATGCGCCATTTTCAAGGAAATAGATTCCGACTCTGTCTCCGCCGCGGACGATGTAGTCAGTTTTGACCCCGTAGTTTCTTAGAGCATTAACTGCACTTTGTCCGATTTCGTGTTTAGGCAGTTTTGAGATAAAATAAGCATCATAACCATATTGGGCAAGAGCGACTGCCACATTGGCTTCACCGCCGCCGTAGCAGGCATCAAAAGAATTTGACTGTACGAACCTTGTATAACCGGGGCTTGAGAGCCTGAGCATTATTTCGCCGAGCGTAACAACTTTTTTCATATCTATATTCTCCTTGTTGTTTATAAAAAATTATTGAAGTTCTTCTACATCAGCTTTGTCTCTTAGTCTTTTGGTGGATAACTTGTTTTTTATCAAGTCTTCTTTACCAAGGAAAGAGACCGTAATATTTCCATATTTTCCTCTAACTTTATTTGGAATTGCTTCTTCAAAAATAACTCCGTCTATTTCATTGATAAAGTCAACTCTTATTGGTTCAACTCCAAAAGTGAGCACATTGCCTTTAGTGGTAAATAATTCTTTGTTCAAATCCTTTTCATTGAACCCGAATTCTATAAGAGCTTTGATTATCTTTTGGACATTGACATCAGAAGATCCAAAGAAAATGTCAATATCTTTGGTAAATCTAGGGTAACCGTGGAAAGCCACAGCGTATCCACCAACAATCAGGTAATCAACGCTGTGCTTTTCCAGTAACTTTAATAACTCTTTGAAATCTTCCTGGATATTCATACAAAAACTTTCCTGCTTCAATTCTGAGTTTTTCCAACGCATCTAATCTATCTTCATAAGATTTAGATTGCCAATAGTATCTATCTTCTATAGCTTGCTTATTATGATTTGTTACTTTAAGATTTATTTTCATTGATGCTTACAGTTTGAAGTTACGGGAATAAGACTTTTAGATTTTTACGGATTGATTCCCAGTCATGGGAAGCAATTTTATCTTTGGGAGCAATCCATGTTCCTCCGACTGCGCATACATTCGGCAGTGATAGAAATTCCTTGTAATTTTCAGGTGAAACCCCGCCGGTGGGGCAGAATTTTACATCGCCGTAAACACTCGCGTAAGTTTTTAAACCGCCAATTCCTCCTGCTAATGAGGCAGGGAAGAATTTTTGGATAATGAATCCTGCCATTTTTACTTTAAGAATCTCGCTTGATGTCATAACTCCGGGGAGGTAGTTAGTTTTTGATGTTGCAGCGTATTTTAGAAGTTCGTCTGTCGTACCTGGAGAAACTACGAAGTCCACTCCGGCTTCTTCTACTTTCTTGAACATTTCCGAGTTCAAAACAGTTCCTGCTCCGACTATGATATCATAGTTTCTGTCTTTAAGAAGTTTGATTGAATCAATTGCTCTTGCTGTCCTGAGCGTGATTTCGATGATGCGGCAATTGTTTTCTAGTAACGCGTCGGCCAAAGGCAGAACATCTTCATAGTTGTCTATTACTACCACTGGAACTATCTGGTTTTCTATTAGCGTCATAATAAATGAATCATAGTTGTACATAAATTTTTCTCCTGATATTTTGATTTGTCTTAATTACATACCTATAAGGTCGAATTTTTCAAAGCTTACGACGACATTGTATGAAGCTGGTAAATTCTTGTATTTAATTAGAGCTGAACCTCTTGTCTGGCTGTAGTACCATCCTTCTTCAGCCGTTTCCCATTTATCTCTGTGCAGATACTGTTTGAGAGTTTTATCATTAATAGTAACCCAGTAAGGACCTTTTTCTCTTCTGAAGACCTCTAAAAGTATATTCTTCACATTGGTTTGGAAATTTCCTTCTTTGTTGAATGAGACTGATACTTTCTCTCCGCCTTGAACGCTGAGCTTTGTTTTAAGGAAATCTCCATTCATGTAACCATAAGTCTTCCCGTCATCCTCAAAGAGAGTGAATTCGGAATCTTTGTCTGATGGTATGATTATGTTAAGATTATCAATTTTCTGCTTGTTGATGCTAGTGAAGTTATTGACTGTAGGAATGATAGCATTGTCTCTTATGAACATAGGAATCGTGCTGATATCAAGTGGGACTTCGACCGTCTGTCCGCCCTTGAATTTCTTTCTGTCCGTCCAGTAATACCAGTCTGAACCTTCAGGGAGATAAACCTTTCTGACTGTCTGTCCCGGCTCTAAGACATTTGCTACAAGAAGATATGAACCTAGCATGAAAGATTCGCTTTCATTGTAGCAGTTAAGATCTTTCTGGAACTCATAGAATAGAGGTCTGAGTATCGGTGTTCCCTTAGTATGCGCTTCGTAAAGGAGGGAATACAGATACGGCATAAGCGAGTATCTGAATTTTATGGCATCTATAATAAATTTCTTATGCTCTGAAAACATCCAAGGTTCTGTGACAGTATTATTTGTATTGCATGAGTGGATTGAAAATCTTGGCTGGAATATGCCATTTTGCACCCATCTGACAAAGAGTTCAGCATCAGGTGAAGATCCCCAGAAACCGCCGATGTCGCATCCATTATTTGCTACGCCTGAAAGACCCATTCCAAGGACTGTTGCGATATTGTTCTTGAGGGTTTTCCAGGATGTGAAATTATCACCTGCCCATGTGGAAGCGTATTTCTGGATGCCGGCATATCCTGAACGGTTTACAATGTATGGTCTGATGCCGGGCTTGGATTCATGAATTGCTTCTCTGGCGACATGAGCCATGATGAGAGATTGGATGGGTTTGAGCTCGTCAATTATACCGCCCTTTCCATCGAAATCGCATGAAGCTTCCCTGTCATCAAGTGAATCGTATTCGCAGTTATCATTCCATATAGAAGTAGTTCCCATTTCGATAAGTTGCGTCTTGAGGAAATTCTTCCAAATCTTTCTGCCTTCAGGATTGGTAAAGTCAACGAATGAACCTGGTCCGCCCCACCATTGATCCACATAGGAACCTTTTTTGTCAGGATTCATGACGAAAGCATTCTTCTGATCAAAGTCCTTGTAATTAGGGTTTAAGAGAAGTACGCCGGGTTTAACATTTGGTGAAACCGATACGCCTCTTTCTTCCATCCTCTGGAAAAATGAAGGAGGGTTGCTAAATCTGGTCTTGTTCCAGGTGAAGACATTTCTCTTGCCATTCTTTTCATCCACAGTATAACCTGAAGATAGATGAAAGTTATCAATAGGAATTCTTTCCTGAATATTCTTATCTATGAAGCTGATAATCTCATCATCGCAGTTCTTTGGCAACTCAACATAATACATGGTTGAACCTAAATAGCCCATTCCTTCCATCGGGCAAAGAGCTGTTTTTCCGGTCAGGTCAGTGTATCTTTCGACGACTTTGCTGAAATCTGGACCATTGATGAAAAATAGGTCTATATCGCCGCCATCAGCGCAAAAGTATGAATATCGCGGCCAGTAACCGCTTCTTTCACAGCCCATATCAAAAAGCGACTCATAGGAGTTATTGTAGAACATCCCAACGGCATGCTTATTTTCTCTATTGATTTTAATGTAAAACGGGATGTGCTTGTAGAGAGGAGTAGTAAGCTCTGCATCATATCCTAATGAATCTCTTGGAGCTTGCCTTACGACTCTGTGGCTCTTATTGATAGGTCCTGGAGCCTCTCCAAAACCGTAAAAGCAGTCATTCTGCTGGTCTATTGCGCTGTAATGATAAACTCTTCCCTGACGATCTTTCTTGAAGGCTCTTCCAGGAATATCGCTGTAAATCCTTACTCCGTCAGAATTGAATATTCCTATGTGGTAGTTGAGTTTATTTATCTTGATTGTGAGAGATGCAGTTTTGAATTCGCAGAACTCCAGAGATTCATTAATTGAAGGTCTAACAGGGCTGATCCTCTTCCTGAGATCGCCGAGGACGGAGTCTAGTCTGTCTTCCCAAGCTGTCATGGCAAGCGTATATGACTCCTCGAGGAATTTTTTATCAAATGAAGCCCTGATTCTGACTATGTCATCAGTCATGAAAAAGAGTCTTATTTCCGGACCATCAGTGATGATACTGAAGTAACCATTTTCTTCTTTTATACTGAGAACTTTTTTCGTTATTTCCATAAGATTAAAACTCCTTATTTTACTAAATCTGCTTTCCAGAGATTGTCATATTTGATGCCTGTCAGGGATTCAACGACCTTCTTCACCTTAGGTTGGACATTCGTTTTTGAGCCACCATCTTTCAAACGATGAATCTCGCCCATGAGAATTGCATGGTTCTGTTTATTTATCTTAAAGAAAATTGCTCCAAGAATACCTATCAGAAGGATAATTGGAGGTGCTATCATCATAAAGTGACGAATTCCTTCTCTTGTCGCTTCAGACTGTTCGCCTGTGCCTGCCACGAATCCTATGTAGGATAAGGTAAGATTGATCATGAGCATGCCAAGTCCTTGGCAGACCTGTCTTGTAAATGCCTGAAATCCGGCATAAATGCCTTCACGGCGCTTGGTGGTGATTATTTCATCTACATCCGCGATAAATGGAAGATTGTTCCAGGCAGACATAACTGTCCCGGCAATACCCATGCCTGTGAAAAGGCCTACTATGCTCATTTGAAGGTATGTAGCATCATTGGGCATCATGCCAAAAGCTACTATTGATAGAGCAAGAAAAACTGCAGTTATTACATATCCTGTGGAATTACTGTATTTACAGCAAAGCCATGTGATAAGCGGGAGGCCTATGAACTGGCAGACTTGCACAGTCGCCAAAACATCTCTTGCGAAGTTGAGCGTTTTCCCCATCGTAATAGTTACTGAAAGGATAAATACAGCCATAAATATGTCAAAGGTCGTTAGAGCTCCGAGATACATAAGAAGATGTTTTCTGAAAGAGGAATTCCTGAGAGTAGAAAGGAAGTTTTTATAGAGATTTATCATCTCGGTAAAAACTCCATGTGTCTTTTCAATAACTATATCCTCTCTTTCCCATGTGAAGAGAAAACAGATAAACCATGGAACTGCATAGATAAGGCCTACGACTATACCCATTACCATGTATCCTTGGCTTTTAACTGTGAACATTCCGACAATCGTGAGCGGAACCCATGTGCCTATAAGAGTTCCCAGTTTTGAGAAAAACATTCTCATGCCAGTAGCTTTTGAGCGCTCAGTGTAGTCTGAAGTCATATCGGCAAGGATGCTGTAGTATGGCACTGATACTATCGACCAGCAGATGTTATAAATAATGAAAGTACCTCCGTACCAGAGGGTTTTAGCTAACTGAGAATCGAAGTTAAGCATTATCCATGGAAGGGCGAAGAACGGTATGCATCCAAATAAAAAATAGATTCTGCGTCGCCCCCATCTTGACCTGGTATGGTCAGTAATGTATCCGATTACAGGATTTACCACAGCTGACATTATCTTGACTATCAGGAATATCATCCCGACTGTCAAGGGATGCACTCCTGCCACCGTTGTTAGAAATAGCGTGTAAAGTGCGGCTACAGTTGTAGGAGTTCCGCCTCCGAATATATCTCCTGAGCCGTATGCTACCATTGACCAAAAAGTCATCTTCCTTTTTTGTTCAGAGCTCATAATCATTTACCTTTATTTATAATATTATTTTATCTTTAATTAAACGCCTGAGTATGCGTTAAAACCGCCATCAACAGGTATTACTACGCCATTTACGAATCCTGAACCTTCATTGCTTACAAGCCACAAGAGCGTGCCGATAAGTTCTTCAGCTTCGCCGAATCTTCCCATAGGAGTGTGCGAAACGATCTTGTTAGCTCTCTCAGTAAATGAACCATCTTCGTTATGCAGAAGCTTGTAGTTCTGGTTTGTAACAAAGAATCCGGGAGCGATTGCGTTAACTCTGATCCCGACCTTAGAGAAGTGGACTGCAAGCCATTGGGTAAAATTACTTACTGCCGCTTTGGCTCCGCTGTATGCCGGAATTTTGGTCAGTGGGCAGAAAGCATTCATGGATGAGATGTTAATGATGACAGGATGCTTATCTGAACCAACCATTCCTCTTGCAAAGATCTGTGTTGGGATAAGCGTGCCAATAAAGTTGAGATTGAATACAAACTTGATGCTTTCAGAATCGAGATTGAAGAAAGTGGTTATTTCTTTTTCGGAAGTAAGGTCTTCAGGGTAAAGGTATTCCTTGCTTGTTGTTCCTTTTGGATGGTTTCCGCCAGCGCCATTAATAAGAATATCACATTTCCCAAAGGCGGCGACTATTTCTTCATTGGCCTGTTTAACGCTTTCCAAACTCAAAACATCTGCCTTAAAACCTTTTGCGATAAGTCCTTTATCTGTAAGTTTTTTTGCGGCTTTGTCAGCTGCGTCTTTATTGAGGTCGAGAATTGCGACTTTTGAACCGCACGAAGCAAGAGCTTCAGCCATCATTTCACCGAGTACTCCGCCGCCGCCTGTTACTACTGATACTTTATCTTTTAAATCTATATTGAATGGAAGTTTCATGATATTTTTCCTTATGTTAATTCATCATACTTTTAAGTGCAGTTGCAATGCCTTTGATTTCAGCCAAACCTTTCATCCTGCCTATGCAGGAATATCCCGGATTGGTTTTTTTGCAAAGGTCATCAAGCATCTGGTGGCCATGGTCAGGTCTGATTGGAATTTCAACATTGTTTGCCTTTTCGACTTCCAAAACAGATTTGATGACTTCTACAAGATCTACGCTTCCAGCTATGTGTTCGTCTTCATAAAAGGTTTTTCCTTCTCTCTTAACTGAGCGCAGATGAACGAAATAGACTCTATTTCCAAAGCGCCTGATCATGGCTGGTATGTCATTATCGGCATTAACTCCGAGAGAGCCTGCGCAGATATTCAGCCCGCATGATTTGCTATTAACTTCGCTAAGCAAAATCTCCATGTCTTTCATGTTGCTCATGACTCTTGGTAATCCAAACATTGGTCTTGGGGGATCATCAGGATGGATAGCCATTTTTACGCCTGCTTTCTCAGCTGTAGGCATAATTTCTTTCAGGAAATATATAAGATTTGCCCTGAGTTTGTTTGCATCGATATCTTTATACTCATTAAGCACTTCATTGAATTGTTCAATAGTGAAACTTTCTTCAGCGCCCGGGAGACCTGCGATAATGGTTTTGGTAAGCTTTTCTTTTGCCTTGTCATTCATATTGTCAAAGAAGAGTTTAGCTCTCTTTTTTTCTTCATCAGTATAATCATTTTCGGCATTTCGACGCTTTAGAATGAAGAGGTCAAACGCGGCAAATTCATCTTCATCAAATCTGAGGGCTTTTGCGCCGTTTGGAAGTTCGTATTCAAGGTTCGTTCTTGTCCAGTCAATTACGGGCATAAAATTATAGATGACCAACTTGATGCCGCATGAGCTGAGATTAATCAGGCTTTGCTTATAGTTTTCTATATATTGTTTGTAATTGCCTTTCTGTTTCTTTATGTCTTCATGAACAGGGACACTCTCGACTATTGACCATTTCAGATTTGTGTCTCTGTTGTTAATAGAATCCCATTCGACTTCATGTTGTCTCTTCTTGATTTCATCAATGCTCCAGACTGTACCATTCGGAACATGATGAAGAGCAGTAACAATTTCTTTTGCGCCCACCTGCATCACATCCTGAATTTTGACTGGATCATTGGGTCCAAACCATCTCCATCCGTACTTCATAATTACCTCACAAATTAATTAATATTTTAATTTTGATATAGAAAATCTTTTAATGATTGTTGATTTAAAGGATTTAATCAGAGTCTTTTCTGAAAAGTTCTTGTCTTCAATCCTGGCGGTAAGTCTTTTTGCGGCTTCTCTGACTATTTCTCCTACAGGTCGTTTAATAGTTGTCAGGGCAGGATTCATATATTCTGAAATCTCAGTCGCGTCGAAACCTGCCACGGCAATATCCTCAGGTATTCTGATGCCAGCTTCATTCATAGCCTTATATAATCCTATGGCCATAAAATCATTGGAGCAGAAAATCGCAGTTGGTCTATTTTTGATATTAAGAAGCATTTTTCCAGCCTCATATCCTGATTCAATAGAATAATTACCATCAATAACTAGTTCTTTCTCAATCACGCCAAATGCTGAAGCAATAGCGTCAGTATATCCTGAATATCTTTCTTCGGTAGATATAGCGTCAGAAGTTCCTTTGAGAATAGCGATTCTTTTATGGTTGTTCTTTATTAACAGATTTATAACATTTTTAACGACTTCTCTTTCGTCAGAAAAGAAGCAATCAACATCGAATTTGGAAATATTTCTATTTATTACGGCTAAAGGTATTTTGCTGTCAATAAGATACTTAATGAAAGAATCATCGCTCCTGTTCTGGCTTACTAGCAAGATGCCGTCGTAGTTTCTAGTATTTACTGCCGTGAAATTGTCGTCGAACTCATCTATACCATGCGCAATAAGGTTATACTTTTTGACAATCTCTTTTTTTATATTGGTGACTATTTCAAAATAATAGTTTGATGTCACTCCCGAATTGATGCTCGAAAAGAAAAGTCCGATATTGAATGACCTATTGAGAGCCAAACTCTTAGCGAAACTATTTGGAGTGTACCCATGCTTTTGAGCAAGCTCTCTGATGACAGCCTTTGTTTTGTCGCTGATAAGAGGGCTGTCATTCATCACTCTTGATACAGTCGTATGGGAAACACCTGCAATCTTAGCTATATCTTTAATATTTAAGCCACCCATATATCTGCCTTGGTTGAAGGTTTTTATTAAAACGCTATACAAATGCACACGCGAACATTAATTTTCAAGAAGCATTAATAAAAAAACATAAAAATTGCTATATAAAGGGTTTTGAGCATTCCAATGAGATATAATTGCTGACATTTAATTAATTGAAATTTCAGAGAACAACAATGAAAGTTTCTGCAAAAATATCTTCGATACAAGATCCTGTCATTCCGGTGGTAGGGAAGCTCGTTGCCGACAACCCTGGAACAATTTCCCTGGGGCAGGGCGTGGTATTTTATCCGCCCCCGTCAAAAGTCTTTTTAGATATTGCAAAGCTAGATCTTTCATCTTCATCAATAAATCTTTACAGTCCTGTGGGAGGAATTCCTCTTCTGCTCGATAAGATCAAGGAAAAACTCAGGAAAGATAATTCAATTTCCATTAAGGAAGGACGGAATTCTATCCTTGTAAGCTCCGGGGCTAATATGGCTTTCTTCAATGTGCTGCAATCAATTGTGGATTATGGAGATGAGGTTATTATTCTCTCGCCTTACTACTTTAATTACGAAATGGCGATCAGGATGTTCAGCTGCAATCCTGTAATTGTTGATTCTTTCGGAACAGAAGATCTTGTTTATAAAAGAATTGAATCGGCAATAACCCCAAAGGCGAGAGCAATAGTTATAATTTCGCCGAATAATCCGACAGGAGAAGTTTACAGCGAAGAGTTCTTGCGGAAAATAAATACTCTTTGCAGAGAGCATGAGATTTATCACATATCTGACGAAGCTTATGAATACTTTGTTTATAACGACAGAAAACATTTTTCTTCCGGTTCTATTGAAGGTTCAGAACCTTATACAATTTCGCTTTTCTCAATGTCAAAATCTTATGGAATGGCCGGATGGAGGATAGGTTATACAGTTATGCCAGATGCCCTTGTAAGTTCATTAAAGAAGATACAGGACACGAATGCCATCTGCCCAAATGTGCTAGCTCAGTATGCCGCATCTTACGCTCTTGAAGAGGGAAAGTCTTATTGCATGGACTTCCTAAAAATTCTTGATCAGAATCGAAAACTTGCTTTGGAATCTCTCCGGTCTCTTGGCAATAAAGTCGAGTTCAAAGAGCCTGACGGTGCTATCTATTTCTATCTGAAAGTCAACTGCGATCTGGAACCGATTGCGCTTGTAAAGAGACTCGTAGAAGATTATAAGGTAGCAGTAATACCAGGGAGCGCCTTCGGTTCAGATAATGGATGCTACTTGCGGTTGGGTTTCGGCGCGGTAACAGGTGATAAGTTCAAGGAAGCAATAGACAGATTCTACAAAGGGATTAGTTCGCTTACATAAAAAAGTGCTAAGTTTCGAATAATTCAAAACTTAACACTAACACTTAAAATTTTGAACCTAAAACCGTTTATACCTGCATCAATTCTTTTTCTTTTGAAATCAGGGATTTATCTATTTCAACAATACTGCTATCGGTAAGTTCCTGTATATCGGCCAGCATTACTGTAAGTTCGTCTTCTGTTATTTGGCTTGCTTTCTGCGCTTTCTTGGCAAGATCATTGGCTTCTCTTCTGAAATTTCTAACAATTACTCTTGTTTCCTCTGCCTTTGCTGAAACCTGTTTAGTAAGACTAGCTCTTCTTTCCTGGCTAAGTTCCGGGACAGGGAGTCTAAGAATTTTGCCATCATTAACCGGATTGATACCGATGTTAGAGGCGCGAATAGCTTTTTCAATAGTTCCTGTAGAGCTTGGGTCGTAAGGTTGAACTACCAACATTCTTGCTTCAGGGGCAGTTATGCTTGCCATTTCTCTGAGTCGAACAGTAGTCCCATAATACTCAATAGCGATATTTTCTACTAGAGCAGGGGATGCTTTTCCAGTTCTTACTGAGGCGAATTCATGTTTCATGTGTTCAACAGCTTTGTCCATTCTATCTGATAGCAGATCAAGGAGTTTTGATATTTCACTCATAAACTATTACCTCTTTTTATGATAGTTTGTATTTGTTGTTCGTGCATAGAAAAATAGTGAAAAGAATGGTTTTGACAAGAAGAGTTTGATAGAAAAGATATAAATTGTCCCGTTGCTATATAATTAAGCTAATAAGGCGTAATAAGCGTTATTCTATTTAAGAAGTAAATTTTGATGCGTTCCTGCCATGGATATCTTTTGCTAAAGATATTGTTTTTAGTGTAATTTCTATTTTATTTCCACAGGGATTGCCATCTCAAATTCGGCGCCACCTTCGTAGCGGTTTTTCACAGAGACTGTACCTCCATGCGCACGGACAAACCCATCCACTATTGAAAGACCCAGCCCGATTCCGTCGGTATTATTATCATGAGAGCGGTAGAACTTATCAAAAATACGGTTAATATCCGATTGTTTGATACCAGGTCCTTCGTCAAGAACATACAGAAATAATTTATGGTCTCTTATCTTAGCTCGTATGGTGATAGTCTTTCCCTGTTTTGTCCATCTTGCGGCATTGGCAAGTAAGTGATAGATGCATTGCACTATTAGTGACTGGTCTAGTTTTACAGATGGAAGATTGTTGTCTATTTCTATTGCAAGGACATGCCCTTTAATGGTATCCTGAGTTAATTCCAAGGCGTTTTTTACCATGCCGGATATATCGCACCATTCTGGTTTTATTTCGATTCCTGCCTGTATGCGGCTCATATTTAGAAGGTTATTTATAGCGCTGTTTAGACGGCGCAAAGCGATGTTGATGTCATGAACAGTTTCTAGATTTACATTATCTTTGGCTTTAAGAAGAAGCTCTTTCATACCTTCGCTTATGGCTCCAAGAGGGGTTTTAAGTTCCATGGAAACGCTATCTAGCAGAGCCTGCCTGACTCGTTTGGATGCCTCATATACTTCAGCGTATTTTATTGCCTGAATCAGATGGTCTTTTTCCAGGATTGATGCTACCAAACCTGAAAATGCCTCGAGAAGTTCATATTCTGCCATGTCAAATGTTTTGTCAGTATTATGGCGGATAGAAAGGACGCCCATGACTGCTATTCTAGCTTGCAAAGGCAGGTGCAAAGCTTCCGAATCCGGTAAAGTATCAGTAAACTTTCCGGCATTTTTTTTATGATTAAAAGCCCAATCAGCTACACTTCTTTCTTTTTCTGAAAGAGGGAATGAGCTTGCCGGGTGCGAAACAGTGGAGAGTCCATGATTTGGAAGTCTCAGGTACAGGGAGGCATGTACATTCAAAGTTGATTCGATAAGGCGCAATGCCGCTTCAAGTCCGCTGTTTATATCTTCAGCTAAAGTAGCCTGCCTTGCTAGTTCATAAAGAGCTTCAATACGCTTTTCCCTTTTGTGTTCTGTAATTTCTTTCAAACGCAGACGGCTTGTAAGGTTGCCCATTGCTAAAGCGACTAAAAAAAATGTCACAAACATGATAGAATCATCAAGGTTTCTAATTCGCAATGTAAAAATTGGCGGTACAAACAGGAAGTTCCAGAGGAATGCGCTAGCAGCAGCAGTAGCAATTACCGGCCAGCGGCTAAGCTTTAAACCCAATCCCACTACGAGCAGTAGATACAGCAATGCTATTGTCGAGTATCCAGTGAAGCGGACTAAAAATAAGGAGAATACAGTAAGAATAACAGTAGATAATCCTGCTACTAAATATTCGTTGCTTGGAAAAACTATCTGCCGGAAATTTTCTGGTTTACCTTTCCTATGGCTTTTCTTCTCCGCTTGAACTATGTAAATATCTATATATTCGCTCTTGCTCATCAGGCGGTCAACGAAATATTTTCCCTTCAACCAGCTCCACCAGCTATAATTGAGAGGTTTTCCTATTACGATCTGTGTGGCATTTTGTTCTTTGGCTACTCTTACCAGAGTTTCGCTTATATCGAACCCCGAAGTAATAATTATTTCAGCCCCCAATTGTCTGGCAAGAGAGAGATGATGAGTCACTCTTTCCTTGGCGTCAGACTCCAGTGGGAGATCAGATTCTATATATACTGCAATCCAGGCGCAATTCATTGTATCAGCCATGCGGCGAGTCCAACGGACCAGGCTTTCAGATGAAGGGCTCGGGCCAATACCAACTAGCAGTCTTTCAGTAGACTTCCAGGGACCGCTTATTTTGCGTTCTTTCATCACATCGCGCAGATCCTGGTCAGCTCTCTCGGCAGTAAAGCGTAAAGCCATCTCTCGGAGGGCAGCAAGGTTTTCAGGTTTGAAGAAATTCACAGCGGCATTTGCCGCGCGATCGCCAAGGTAAACCTTTCCATCTTCAAGACGAATCTTGAGTTCTTCTGGAGTTAAATCTATCAATTTGATTTCATCTGCAAGATCAAGAATGGAATCCGGTACTCTTTCATGCACTGTCGCGCCAGTAATTTGACGGATGATATCTACCCTGCTTTCAATATGTTGAATATTAAGAGTGGTGTAAACCGAAATGCCAGCGTCAAGCAGTTCCATCACATCCTGATAGCGTTTAGGGTGTCGGCTTCCGGGAACATTGGTATGAGGAAGTTCATCCACCATTACAGCCCAAGGGCGCCTTGCCAGAATGGCATCAATGTCCATTTCCTCTAGTTTAACACCACGATAAGATATATTCTTTCGAGGGATAATTTCTAGTCCTTCGAGCAAGGCTTCGGTTTCAGTTCTGCCGTGAGTTTCCACCAAACCGACAACGACATCAACGCCTTCTTTGAGTAGCTGTCTGGCAACCTGGAGCATGGCATAGGTTTTGCCGACACCGGGACACATTCCGAGAAAGACTTTTAGTTTTGATTGCCCAACTGCGTTTTCATTTTTCAATTCGGCAAGGAGTTTATCCGGGTTTGGTCTGTCGTCCATAAGGATTCCATTTTGAAATTTATAATTGCTTAACAATTACTATTAAGGCTTGATAAATAGCTACTTAATATTATCTAAGCTGATATTGAGCAAAAGAACATTTACTCTTGGTTCACCCAGAAAGCCAAACTGTGGGTATTCTATGCTGTTCTGAACCATCATATCCAATTCCCCCCGCATAGTGTCATCATAGTTTCTGTATTTTGCCACTCTTTTCATCTGAAACAAAGCTGCCTCAGGTGAAATATGCGGATCCAGCCCGCTGCCGGAGGCAAAGAGTAAATCCTCCGGTACATCGGCACTTGATGGGAGTGATGACTCTTTCAGCAGAAAATCAGCTCGCGCTTTGATTGTTTCTCTCAGGGCCTTGCTGGTTGGCCCGGCATTGCTTGCACATGAGGGAAGTGTTTGGAAGTCAGTTGCTGAGGGGCGGGACCAGAAATAGCTATTGCTATCAAACTTCTGGGCAATTAGTTCTGAACCGGTAATTTTACCGTCCTTCTCTAGTAAGCTTCCATTTGCTTTATAAGAAAAAATTCCTTTTGATATACCCGTTATTACTAGTGGATAAATTACTCCCGTTAAAATCATCATTAATAGAAATAAACATATTGCCTGTAAAACAATTTTCATAAAACCTCCAACTTCCTTAAACCAGTTTTAAAGTTACAAGTATAAGATCAATGATTTTAATCCCGATAAAAGGTGTAATGAGCCCGCCAAGGCCGTAAATCAGAAGATTTCTCCTGAGAATAGTGGCAGCTCCGAGCGGACGGTATTTTACTCCCTTAAGAGCAAGCGGTATGAGTGCAATAATAATCAAGGCATTAAAAATAACGGCGCTCAGGATAGAACTCTCCGGAGAATGAAGGTTCATAATATTGAGTTTTGCCAAAGGACCCAATCCGCCGGGATGCAGAGCATACAAGGCAGAAAACATCGCAGGAAGAATGGCAAAATACTTGGCTACATCATTGGATATGCTGAAGGTAGTCAAAGAGCCGCGGGTCATAAGGATCTGTTTGCCGATTTCTACAATCTCGAGGAGTTTTGTGGGGTTGCTGTCAAGGTCAATCATATTTCCGGCTTCCCGTGCGGCCTGAGTGCCGCTGTTCATAGCTACTCCGACATCAGCCTGTGCTAAGGCAGGAGCGTCATTGGTGCCGTCGCCGATCATTGCTACTAGTCTGCCGCCCTCTTGTTCTGTTTTGATTCTTCCGAGTTTGTCTTCAGGTTTAGCTTCAGCCATAAAATCATCAACTCCTGCTTCAGCTGCTATAGAAGCTGCCGTCAGAGGGTTATCTCCTGTAACCATTACTGTGCGTATTCCCATTTTTCTGAGGCGTTGGAAGCGTTCCTTTATTCCTCCTTTTACAACATCCTTCAAATGAATTACCCCGATGATTTTATTGTCTTCTGCCACCACCAGCGGAGTGCCGCCACTTCGCGAAATATTTTCTACAGCTGATTTTACTTCTGACGGGTAAAAGCCGCCTTTAGATTCAACAAATAAACGGACAGCTTCGGAAGCTCCTTTTCGGATACTTTTCGTGACATGGTCTTTGGAATCAATGTAATCCATTCCGCTCATCCTGGTTTGCGCAGTAAAAGAAATAAATTTAGCGTGAGGTTCGGCTACATCGCGGCTTCTTAATTCAAACTTTTCCTTTGCCAGTATCACGATAGAACGACCTTCTGGTGTTTCATCGGCCAGAGAAGCTAGCTGAGCAGCATCGGCGATAGCTATTTCAGAGAAACCTGGAGCGGGAATAAATTGAGTAGCAACTCTGTTCCCAAGTGTAATGGTACCTGTTTTATCAAGGAGAAGTACATCAATATCTCCGGCTGCTTCTACTGCTCTGCCGCTCATGGCAAGAACATTGTTTTTAAGGAGGCGGCTTATTCCGCCAATTCCGATGGCGCTGAGCAATCCACCGATAGTAGTCGGTATAAGACAGACTATAAGAGATACCATAATAACCAGAGACATATTTACGCCGTCAGGCTGTCCGGCGGCATTTTCACTGTAAATGGCAAAACATTTTAGTGTCGCTACTACGATAATAAAAATGATAGTAAGGCTGACAAGTACTATATTCAGAGCTATCTCATTTGGTGTTTTCTGCCTGCGCGCCCCTTCGATGAGTTGAATCATCTTATCCAAAAATGTTTTGCCCTGTTCAGTCGTTATACGGACTATGATTTTATCGCTGATGACTCGCGTACCACCTGTAACAGCGCTTCTATCCCCTCCGCTTTCTCTGATAACCGGAGCGGATTCTCCTGTGATGGCTGATTCATCTACCGTTGCTATTCCTTCTATTACTTCGCCATCGGACGGTATTATGTCTCCAGTTTCGCAGACTACCAGGTCATCTATTTTAAGATCCGCGGCTAATACCTGAATCTCCTTATTTTCATGAAGCTTTCTTGCTGAGGCATTTGTTCGCATTTTTCGTAATGCCAAAGCTTTAGCCTTTCCACCCCCTTCGGCAATGGATTCGGCAAGATTTGCAAAATACACGGTGAACCAGAGCCACAGTACTATCTGGAGTTTGAAGAAGGAGAAACCGGCAATAAGGGATATAGTGCAGACTACTGAACCGATCCACACAATAGACATTACCAGGTTCTTTCTCTGTTCCATCGGGTTCAATTTCAAAAAGGCATCTATAAAAGCTTGTTTCATTAGAGCGGGATTGAAGAAAGATTTGTTAATCTTTCTTGCTCTTAATCTGCTTCTTGCTGCTTTATGTAGTTTTAAATCAGATTGTTTTGTATATTTATTTTTCATGGAAATCAAAAAGTCCTCCCGTCAAGCATTAGGAAATGTTCCATAATAGGTCCCAGAGCCAACATAGGGAAGAAGGTCAAAGCTCCAACGATCAATATGACCGAAATCAGAAGAATTATGAAAGATAAACCATTAGTCGGAAAAGTGCCTTGCGATGGGGCAGATATTTTTTTTCTGACAAGTGAACCACATATAGCCAGTACAGGAATAATTACTCCAAATCGGCCCAAAAACATGGCTATAGATAAAAGAATATTGTAAAAAGGTGTATTGGCGTTGAGTCCCGCAAAGGCGCTGCCGTTATTTTCCGCCGCAGAAGTAAAAGCGTAAAGAATCTCCGTCAAGCCATGAGGGCCGGAGTTACCTAGGCTAGAAAGCCCCGACTCGGTAACGCATGCTATTGCAGATCCCATTGCTAGTATGATTCCAGGAAGAAGGATACCAATCAGCGCCCATACCATTTCACGAGCTTCTATTTTTTTGCCGAGGTACTCTGGCGTTCGGCCAACCATGAGCCCGGCAAGAAAAACTGTCAGAAGCACATATAAGATTATTGTATAAATTCCTGTTCCTACTCCACCAAATATGATTTCACCAAGCATCATGTTAAATAGCGCCATCATGCCTGCAAGAGGTGTTAAACTATCGTGCATGGCATTAACTGAACCGTTTGACGCGACTGTAGTAACATTAGCCCATAAGACGCTGTTCATAACCCCTAAACGAGTTTCTTTACCCTCCATCCATACATGAGAGTTTACCGCTGGATTAGTCAAAGTTTCAGAGTACCATGACACACTGAAAGATGCGATTAGAATAATCATCATTACTGCAAAAAGACACCAGGCATGTCTGCGATTTCCGATGAGCCTGCCGAATGTATATGTAAGAGCTGCCGGGATAAGAATAATCGCCAGCAATTCAAGAAAATTTGAGAATGGTGTTGGGTTCTCAAATGGATGAGCGCTGTTTACTCCAAAAAAGCCTCCGCCATTAGTCCCAAGCTGTTTTATGGCTATTTGCGAGGCAGCCGGGCCAAGGGGAATTACCTGTTCTTTGCCTTCAAGAGTTACTGCATTAGCGTAACTAGAGAAAGTCTGCACAACGCCTTGGCTTACAAGTAGAATAGAAAGAATTATCGCTAAAGGTATAAGTATGCATAGCGTAGCCCTGGTCATATCTGCCCAGAAGTTACCGACGGTTGATGCATTTTTTCGGGCAAGTCCGCGCGCAAGCGCTGCTAATACGGCTATTCCAGTCGCGGCGCTGAGGAAGTTCTGCACTGTCAGCCCGAGCATCTGGACAAGATAGCTCAGTGTCGCTTCGCCTGAATAAGCCTGCCAGTTGGTATTCGTAACAAAACTTACAGCCGTATTAAGAGCCAGCCAAAAAGGGACATCTGGAAAATTTTGCGGATTAAACGGAAGATTACTTTGAAGAAGTTGAAGGGCAAGAAGTGCGATGAATCCCAAAAAGTTAAAGATGAGCAGAGCCCACAAATACTGGGTCCAGCTCATTTCAGAAGAAGGATTAATACCTGAAAAACGGTAAAAAACTTTCTCAATTGGTTCTGTAACTATGGACAGTAAATGTTTTTTACCTTCGAGAACTTTGGCCATATAAGAGCCAAGCAAAGGCGTCATAATAATAACCACGATGAAAAAGAATGCGACCTGAACGAATTCAATAGTTTTCATTTATTATTGGCAGTCCTTTAAGGCCTCTTCAGATGTGTTATAGAAGGAGGTTTATGAGGGTTTGTATTTGTTGTTCGTGCATAGAAAAATACTGAAAAGAATGGTTTTGACAAGAAGAGTTTGATAGAAAAGATATAAAATTGTCCAGTTACCATATAATTAAGCTAATAAGGCGTATTTTTATACAAGGAATATTTTTCAACAGTCACATTAGTTAGCTTTGCTCTTATATGGGTGAGTGTAATTATCTACATTATCAATATGCTTAGGGATAGCAGAGCATAAATGACTAGGTTAAAATAATGACTGTCCTATAAATAAAAAAATAATCTTTAGGAGAAAATATGACTCTTGCAAGTAAGAATAGTTTGAGTGAAAAATTCCATGGTTTCTATGGTTCGGCGCCAGATATTATGGCCTATGCTCCAGGAAGGATTGAAGTTCTTGGCAACCATACCGACTATAATGATGGTCTGGTTTTGAGCACAGCTACTGACCTTTATACATACTTTGCAGTGAAAAACACTGAAAGCAAGAATGCCTCTGTCCACTCTTTTGACATGGATAGTTCAGCCGAGTTAGGACTTGACGACGCTCTTAAAGTCAAAATTCCGGGGCAGTGGTCAAACTATATAAAAGGAGTTCTAGTGGAACTCGCCAAACTTGGTAAAATCAAGCCATTCAAGGCTGTGATTTACAGCGATGTGCCTCTGTCGGCAGGCATGAGCAGTTCTGCGGCTTTGGAAGTTTCTACTTGCTTTGCTTTGGGTAAACTTTTCGGAATTGAACTTGACAAAAAAGAATGGGCAAAACTTGGGCAGAGAGTTGAGAATAACTATATGGGACTAAAGAGCGGTTTGTTAGACCAGTTCAGCTCAATTTACGGAGAGAAGGACAAATTAATTCTTTGCGATTTTAGAACGATTGAAGTTATTGACAAAGTCCAGTTTCCGTCTGATTTCGTTTTCGTAATTGTTAATTCGATGATAAAGCACAATCTTGTTGAATCTGACTACAATCTGCGCAGGGAGAGCTGCGAAAAAGCAGTTGTCTCGATACAGAAAAAATTCCCACAAATAAAAGCTCTTAGAGATGTAACTCCCTCAATGCTTGTCGAGTGCAAGGGCATTGTTGATTTTACTGATTACATGAGAGCCGCCCATGTTGTTTCAGAAGGCGACCTGGTAATGAAAGGAATTGACGCTTTGAGGAAAGGAAATATCGAACTTTTCGGCTCTTACCTTTATGCTTCTCATGCAAGCTCAAAAGCTAATTTTGAAAATAGCTGTCCTGAGCTTGACTATCTTGTCGAAGTTTCAAAGACTATCCCGGGATGTCTCGGAGCCAGATTAAGCGGCGGCGGTTTCGGAGGTATATCAATTCATCTTGTCAAAAAAGAGATGGCTGATGACTATAGAAAACGCATTGCTGCTGCTTATAAAGTTCAAATAGGCAAAGACCCTCAAACCTTTGTCTGCGGAGTCGGAAGCGGCGCCGGTCTGTATTAATCTTACAATGTTTCAGCAAAGAGGCAGGAAGAGAAGTGGTTCTCTCCTGCTT